>ERZ808259.22-NODE-22-length-129030-cov-9.985586_pt1 | contig 129030 bp, 115 predicted proteins | sample MGYA00521279_ERZ808259 | MGnify/ENA primary metagenome ERZ808259 (study PRJEB31516, sample SAMN03275586) | gut metagenome | biome: mammalia-associated habitat; material: feces | host: Papio cynocephalus | place: Kenya | collected 2012-07-27 ...
GAGGTTAGATGCCCGAAGCTTCTCAAGTGTTTCACATCAATTGAGAACTAACACTCGACCGATATATTCAAAAGGCTTTCTTCCAAACGATAATGTGAATGGGTTGTTTTTCTTTTCTTCATACGCTTTCATACTTTTTCAAGATAAACGTTCATGGGAAAGCAATTAAAAGACGGAAAGCGGAATGAATAGGAAAGATTGTCATATTCACGACATAATGATTGACATATCTACCAATATCTACACGTTTTTTGCACATATCTTGCACATGTTTTATATTTACTGTTCTTTAAGGAAATTGGATAATATTTGTAACAAGGAGGCGTGCTTATTATGGCTAGCGTAAACGTAACGATTAGAATGGACTTAGACGATAAAGTCCAATTGGAGAAACTTCTATCCGAATTTGGGCTTACGATGAACGCTGCTATTAATATGTTCGTTAAACAAACATTAAGAGAACAGAGCATCCCTTTCAAAATCACCAAAACTGCTAAGAATGCCAATATTCAGTATCTCGACCGAAAGACTATTGACAAAATGCTGAAACAATCGGAACAAGAGCACCACAAAGTCTATGAGGAGTTGGCCAAGTGATGTTTTATTTTTCCAAAGACGAGATTTTCATATTCATACTGTGCTGATTGCTGATTTCGGTGGTAGTGACGGAATTAGAGATAGCGGTATATTAGAGTCGGCGATAAACACCCCGCTTCAAACTTTCGATTCCATTGATCTTTACCCCTCGCCGGTAGAGAAGATAGCGAGGCTTTCGTTTGGATTAGCCATGGACCACCCGTTCTTTGATGGCAACAAACGAATTGCCGCCGCTATTTTGTATTTGGGGCTTAGCGCGAATAGATTCTCGCTTAAAGCCACGGATGAAGAAGTGATAGAGGAGTTCCTTGAACTTGCTTCTGGGGGCGTCCGATATCAAGATTTTCTTTCTTGGGTTCAATCTAAAATTTAAATCCGTGATAGACGTCTTAACTGTATTTTGGACTATTTTATAGTTGGAACTTTATCGAAAATGAGAATATTCCAACGATAAAATACTTTTCGTTGCAAGAAAAATAGGAATTTTAAGGCTACAGATTTCTCAGTTTTTCAAGTCTTATAAATGGGTTAAAGTTCTACGCTACTTGCGCTTTCTATGGAGGAATTTCTTTCTTTTAAATCGTTTAGATACGCAAAGAACATGTAGAGAGGAATCGTCAATATCTTGTTTTCTTTGTCATAGCCGTAGTTACTCGCTGAGGTCTTTACGCAATACGTGTATTCGTTAAGCTGCTTGAATTTTTTGATGGAAGACAGTTTGCCTTTTTCTTTTTTAGCATCCAGAGGAATAATTTTGTTTTGATTGTGTAAAAGGAATTCGAATTCCGCATTATCCTTCCCTTTCCAAAAGAAGAGTGGGATGTTTTTTGCCTCTAGTTCATTTGCCACATAGTTTTCGAAAAAGACGCCAGACAGGGTGTTCTTTATGGCGGGATTCACGAAAGTGGACATGTTAATCCCGCTTTGGTACGCTAAGAAGCCTAAATCCATCAAATATAGTCTGAAATTCGATCCATCCGTTGGTGAAAAAGGTAAAGTAACTTTTTCCTTTACTTGTTCAGATTGATAAACTACTCCAGCGGTCAAAAGCCATTCAATTGGGGATTTTAGGTCCCTTGTTTTTAGTTTTTTGTCTAGCAAAGATGCTTTAAAATTCTTGGATTCTTTATTTAGCTGCTGATAGATACTTTTCAGGATGAGTTTAGAACGAACAATGGACTCGCTACTGACTTGATAAAGATCCATATCGTTCAAATAATCGTCAAAGATGGAAATGATGTTTTCTCTGATTTTCACTAATGGCTCTTTGTCTAGAAACATCTGGACGTTTTCGGGCATGCCACCCACCAATAAGTATTTGTATAAAACGTCTAACGCCATTTCGTGGATTTCTTGATCTAAAGGTGTCTTCGTTTTGTAGGCGTCCATGATTTTTGCATAGAGGAGCTTATTGCAATTGAATAGAAATTCATCAAAAGAAAGGGGATGCATCACAATTTCTTCGATAGCTCCGACTGGGAAAAAGAAGCCTTCCGAGTTTTGCTGGCGATCGATTTTGTGCTGCCTTTTCAATTTGATTCTAACCATCGAGCCAGAAGCAATAACGGGTATATCTCTAAAATCTTGCTTGAAGTATTTTAAGGAGGTGATGATTGGTAGAGCTTCTTGTATCTCATCAAATATGAGTAAGGTGTTCTTATCGATGGGGCGATTCTCGCGCAAGGAAAGGAATTCGATGATTTTTTTGGCGTCTACTATCGATGAATTCTTCCCGTTTCCATTTATAAATAAACGCGCATCGTCGTCCTTTTTGAAATCGATATAGATGTAGTTATCTTTGTAATATCTTTCTGCGAAGATGTCTTTGATCAAGTAGGTCTTACCAATCTGCCTTGCCCCGTAGACGACAAGAGGCTTCATTCTCATTTCGTTCCATTCAATGATTTTCTTTAAAGCGTTTCTTTCCATTTATTAGACACCTTTCTTAAGAAAATCTTAGTCTAATAACATAAAAAGTGCAATTTGATGCCTCAAAAAATACCTTAAATGTGCAATCTGATATGTTAAAAAACATCTAAAATGTGCAAAGTAGGCATTTTATGGAATGTTTTCAAAACCATCAGAAATGTAGGGTACTATCCTTAAAACCCCGTCTTTTTTCTTTTCCTACGAATTGATTGCTTTAGTTTTTATGACGATATTTTTGATAAAAAAGACAATAAAGCGATATTTTGCTGATTTAATCTCTCGTTACACTTCTAAAACGCTATCAGTCGATTAAAACTGCCAAATGGCACGAAAAATCGAATAGAACTATTGATGAGGCAGTGCGCCTAATATAAAATTGAAGTATCGAGGGTTAACACTATGGCATTGATCAAAAGAGACAAATATTTAAACCAGCTAATTAATAAGATTGGTAACGGCATGATTAAAGTCATTACCGGGATGCGTCGATCTGGCAAATCCTATCTTTTGAATGAGATTTTCTATCAATATTTGCTTGCTGAAAGAAAAGTAAACGCCTCGCATATTATCAAATTCGCTTTTGATAAAAATGAAGATTTAAAGAAGGTTGGCGAAAGCTTTCTCACACTAAAAAAAGAAAAAAGGAAAGTAGACCCATATAAGTTCACCGACTATATCGATAAGATAACCGCTGAACCTGGTCATTATTTCCTTCTTTTGGACGAAGTGCAGGAACTCGATTCTTTCGAATATGTTTTGAATAGTTACGTTGGTAATGATAAATTCGATGTCTATGTGACTGGCAGCAACGCCAAATTCTTAGTGAAGGACATCATCACTGAATTTCGAGGGAGAGGCGATAAGATTCATGTCCTTCCTTTAGCCTTTTCGGAATGCTGGAATTACTATGATAGTGACAAAAAGGAAGCGCTAGAAAAATATATGCGGTATGGTGGCTTGCCATTCGCCGTATTAGCGCCTACTGATGAAGAAAAAATCAATTACATCAAAACCCAAAGCGATGAAACCTACCTTACCGATATCATTGATAGGTTCCATGTAAAAAACAAAATTGAATTGGATGAGCTATTCAACATCCTTGCATCTGGCATATCGGGTTTGGTTAATCCCAAAAAGTTAGCGGATACTTTTAGAAGTGTTCATAACGATGGACTAAGCGAAGATACCATAGCCCAATATATCAAATATTTTGAAGATTCTTTTCTCGTTAGCATCGCTAACAAATATGATGTTAAAGGCAAAAAGTATATTTCCACGCCGTATAAAGTGTATTTCGAGGATCTTGGCGTTAGAAATGCGCGAATCAATTTTAGACAAACCGAATTCAATCACATCATGGAAAACGTTATCTATAACGAATTAAGGTATCGTGGTTTTTCCGTCGATGTCGGTGAAGTGGAGATTAGAGAAAACGTCAAGGATGAAGACGGAAATAGTAAAAGAAAGCAATACTCTGCAGAAGTGGATTTCGTCGCGAATTACGGCAGCAAAAGATATTACATACAGTCGGTGTATAAAATTAACGATGAAGATAAGCTGAATCAAGAAATCAAGTCTCTTAAAAGCATCGGCGACTCATTTAAAAAAATTGTTGTTGTCTACGATTACATTGTTCCGAGCTACGATGATAGTGGCATTTTCTATATTGGATTAAGAGAATTCCTTTCCGACCCAAATAGTCTTGAGAAATAGTTAGTTTGTTTTCATGAGCGCTTAAGCATGAATAACTAACCATATTTAGTTTGGCTTTTAAAAATAAATTGCCCACCTTGTTTCAACAAGACTTACTAATTCATCAAAGTATTGCAAAGATTTTATATGCGTAAAAACATATATTAAAATATAATAAAAGTAGTTAGAATTTGAGAAATTCACATAAAAATATCTATTAAAATATATAAAATCATTAGAACTGAAAAAGCGTCAGTTTTATGCTTATCAGCTTTTAGTATCTAGCGATAAAATCAGCTTATAAGTTTTTAACTAACGCTTAAGGAACTACGTCTAAATATTATTCTCTAGGCATTCCGAATATTTTACGCAGCGCTTCTTTTGGTAGTTTATAGGTGCGATCTTCTTTGACTAAGCCATTGACCTCTTGCTCGACATCGGAGAGTTGGGTATAGCAAAATCCTTCAAAGAAGGGGATTTCTACGGTGGATTTTACGAGTAAGGAAAGACGATTGAGGAAGTCTTCGGTACTAGTGACGCCTTCTCCATACCCCCAACTTTCGTTCTTTCCACCGTAATTGCATTTAAAGGCTGTTCCGCCGAATTCGGTTAGTAACATTGGTTCACCTTTATATGAATAGTTGTCTACGAAGGCATGTTTCCCTCTCCATTCGTAATGAACGGTGGACGCTTCTATTGCAGTTGGGTACTTCTTTTTTAAGGCTTCTCCATTTTGCTCATAATCGTGGATGGTGATAAGACTAGAATGCGTATGTTCCCAGCCATCATTGGAAATGCAGAACCGGGTAGGGTCTAATTTCTTTGTTAAATCTACGATATGGTTCACGAAGGCTTGGGTTTCTACATTTGTTCCAACGTCTTCAATCCCCCAAGATTCATTAAAAGGGACCCATGTAATGATGGAAGGATGGTTTTTGAGCTGATGGAGCGCGAGCGTGTATTCTCGCTCGAATGTCTTTTTGCTTTTCTCTGTGAGTTCATACATCGAAGGCATTTCACCCCAAGTGAGGTAACCAAGCATATCCGCGTAATAATAGAACCGCTCATCCTCGATCTTTTGGTGTTTTCTAGCCCCATTAAAACCGATATCCATCATTAAAGAGATATCGTTAAGAAGCTCTTCTCCATTTTTAGGGGTGAGTTTTCCCTCTTTGAAATAGCCTTGATCTAATACAAGCCTTTGATAAAGAGGTTTGTCGTTTAGATATACTTTGCCGTTTTTCGTTTCTAAGTGGCGGAAGGCAAAATAAGAATCTAATGAATCGATAAGCTCATCGTTTTTGTATAGAGATATCTTTAAACCATAGATTTCTGGCGAAAGTACGTTCCACAAATGAAACGGAGAAGGAATCTTGATTTCGATTTCATTCGAATCGCTTTCTTTTCGAGCGATTTCTTTATCATCGTAAGTTACTACGACGACCCTTTTTAGTTTTTCGTTCCCGTTTGTTTTTAAGGATAAAGAAACGGACTTCTTTTTTATGTCTGGTGAGATAGAGAAATCTTCAATATAAGTAGAAGGGACTTCTTCTAGCCAAACGGTTTTATAGATACCGGTTGTGTCTAGATACCAGCAACCAAAATTCTTATCTTCCCATCTTTGTTTGCCTCTTGGCTTTTCTTTGGAGTAGTCGTCGTGACAATGGATGACAAGAAGGTTTTTTCCCATCTTTAAAAATGAGGTTAATTCGAATGTTTCACGGTGATAGGCCCCCGAGTCCCTACCGACGAATTCCCCGTTTAGATAAACGGAAGTTTCATAGTCAGCCCCTTCTAGATGGAGCAATAATCTTTTGTTATCTTTTTTCTTGTAGGTGATTTCTTTTTGATACCACACATCGTCGCAGCGTTTACCCTCGCCAATCCCTGAAGCGGGTGCTTCATAGCAAAAAGGAACAAGGATATCGCGTTCTTTTTGAAAGCCATTTTGGAAATTCTTTTGATTGCCTTCACCAAGATAATCCATGTAAAAATCCCATTTGCCATTGAGACTAGTGAAGGAATTTCGTCTCGCTAGAGGTCTAGGATAGTCGTCAACAATCATTTTCTTTTTCATAATGTTTTCTCCATGATGAGTAGTAATTTTGTTTGTCCTTTTTTCGTTAAGGACTTGCAAGAATAGCCTTTTTTGATGAGGGTAGAACCTTGATAGATATTTCCTTCAATTTCGTATTTTTTAGAAGGAATTAAATCCTTTAAATAGACGAGAATCTCTTTATCGATATCCTCGACTAGACTAAGAAGCAGGAATCCTATTTTTTTGTTTTTGGATAAAGATAGTTCCGCTAGATACCCGTCTTTGAACGGGTTTGAATAACGATGAATTTCTCCATTTTGAACGGCTTCTGCGTGGAATTTATGATAAAGTTCATCGTACTTCCTTAATAAAGCCTTATCTTCTTCCTTTAACGTTAAAGGGTTCATTTCATAGCCATACGTCCCTAAGAAAGCGACATTCGCTTTATCTAGGATTGAGGAGTTTGCTGCCGAAACATGGGAAGAGATGACGCTTAACGGATACGCAAACGATGTCCCGTATTGAATCAAAGTCCGGTCTAACGGGTTTGTATTATCGCTACACCAAATGAGGGAAGAGAAATAAAGCATCCCTAAGTCGAATCTCCCTCCGCCTGAGGCGCAGTTCTCAAATAAAATTCCGGGGAATTTTTTGAGTAATTCATTCATGAATTCATATACGCCCAAGATGTTTTTGTGAAAGAGTTCCCCTTGAGGAGAATAGAGAGAATAAATATCCCCCAAGTAACGGTTCATATCGTATTTGATATAGTCAATCTTTACTCCTTCTAAAGATTTCGTTATCGAAGAGAGGATAAATTCTCTTACCTGAGGATTAGAAAAATCTAATACGAGCTGATTGCGGGAATATAGCTTTTCTAATTTTGGGTGAGAGATGACCCAGTCGGGGTGCTTAAGGAACAATTCCGTATCGATATTGACCATTTCTGGTTCTAGCCAAATTCCAAATTTCATCCCTAAGGAGTGAACATAATGAGAAAGCTTCACTAAATCCACTTTCTTCTTATTGACTCTCCAATCTCCTAATCCATGGCTATCGTCATTTCTAGAAGAGAACCAGCCATCATCCAAAACGAATAATTCTGCACCGATATCTTTTGCGTTTTTCGCGTATTCCATGATAGAAGAAAGGGTGAAATTCATTCCAGTCCCTTCCCAAGAATTAAAGATAAGGGGGAGAGGCTTATTACTAATTTCGGGAAGAATGTGCTTTTTGATGAATTCGTGATTGGTGATGGATAAAGGGTCGAATCCACTCGAGGAATAACCAATCACGACTTCTGGAGAAAGGAAGCTCTCGCCTTTTTTGAGTGAATAAGAGAAGCCATCGTCATTGATTCCGACATTGATTCTTAATTTGTCGGTACTAGAAACGTAGATTTCGTTTTTGTAGTTCCCGCTATAAAGAAGATTAAAGGAATAGCATTCGCCCTCTTTTTCCGAAAGGCGTTTGTCACCCACGATAAAGAAGGGGTTTTCGTAATGCCCGCTTCTCCCTTCTAAGGAGAATAAGACTTTATTTCCATACCCGATTCTTTCTTCTTGGTATTGCCTTTCTTTAGCCCATCGTCCAGGAAAATGGATTAATGTTTGGTCTTTATAATCGAAATCGATCGTAGAAGAGACAACCTTCTTTAAAAGAACGCTTTTCCTTGTTTTATTTTCGATACGCGTGCTTTTTACAAGGATATTCTCTTTTTCAAAAAGGGTATAAGTCGCGTATAAATAGATATTTCGATACGCGTCTTTTAGCTTTAGCGTGACTGAAGTCGCTTCTTCTTTATTTCTAGTATGAGGATAGTTTTCCCCATATTCATTATGGCTTTTATGCGAAAGGCTTACGAAACGGAAGTCAGTAAGTTCGTCGTCATTTTGAGAAACGACAAAAGAAGAGGGGCGAAGGTCCATCCTTAAATGCGAACCAAATTCATTACGAGAAATATTGGGGTAATAGTCATCTAGATTTTGAAAACGCCCGTTTTCGAAATATTGGAAATTCTCTCCTCCTTCTTGTTTTAAGGAAGATAAATCATGGATTCTTTTTCCAAAATAAAGATGCTCGATGATTCTATGGGAATTAATCTTCATCACGTAGGATATATCATGAGAATAGAGATGAAGAAGCCTGGTTTTCTTGTAGTAGAGGCAGCCCATTACATTTTCTCCTTCGCAAGTTTTGCATATAAGGCGTAGGCCTTATCGTTAGGGTGAAGATTGTCCTCCTTAAGATATTCGCTGATATTGCTATCGACCAAAGAAGGAATATCTAAATAGGTGAACCAAGAGTGAGAATCGGCATATTCTTTCATTAATGCATTACTAATTGCACTTTGCGGATTCCAAGATTGCTCGCCAGATTTAATGATTCCATAGTAATAAATCGGCATATCTTCTTTTAAATAATGGAGTTCATCAAATAGGGTTGAAAGCTTTGCCGCAAGCGTTTTCCCCGTATCGCCCGCGTTAATGAGGTTATTTACGCCTAAATTGACGAATAGGGCTTTCGGAGAAAGATCGATGATGTTCTCTTGCTTGATGGTCATCCAATCGTTTGTTTTTGCTGTTCCTATACCCGTTAAGAAGACATTTTCCCCACGAAAGGCGTTATAGAAATTGCTTTCTTCCCAAAATCCTCTTGGGTCGAAGAAGGAATCACCTAAAAAGACATAGGCATCTTTTTTAGAGCCGCGCTTGACAAAATTGTCTTTCATCTGTGCCGCGGATTGCCTTATGTGATTATTGAAGCTTTCACCTTTTTTGATATTGACTCTAAAAGGGTATTTGCCGTTTTTGGTTATGGCGCTACATAAGGCACTACCTACTTTTAAGGCATGAATCCTTCCGAGATCATCAATCGAGCAATATTTTTCGTTATAGGTGTAGCGGAGGATTTCTTCTTCCTCATCGCCTATTTGCATATGAGTGATACGATAATCGCTATAGCCGATGAAAGCATCTATCCCCACGCCACTTCCAGTTCCATCAACATCGGTTGGGAAAAATAATTTTTTTGGATTAGATTCGCTAGAAGATTCTTCTAACGAACAAGAAAGGAGAATCGGCAAAAGCAAAAATAGCGTTAATCGTTTTCTTTCCATAAGACGTTTTCTCCGCTTTCTTTGTCGAATAATTTCAAGGCGTTCAAATCGAAGCAAACTTCTATTTTCTTTCCGATATAGACTTCTTTTGTGTTAGGGAGTTTCATTGTAATATTCGTCCCAAATAAGTTGAAATCAACAAGATACTCACTCCCAAGAAGCTCAAAGAAAGTGATTTCTGTAGGAAGTGATTCACTCACGTTAGGGAAGTTGTCTTCCTTTAAATGAACGTTTTCTGGGCGAATGCCAAAGTAGCAAGTCTCTATTTCCGCTTTTTCCTCATAAATCTTTCTTAAGCGCGCGAATTTCGCCTTTGTTTCTTCTAGGGTTGGTAAAGAAGAAGTGGACTCTTTTTCTTTCTTTTGAAAGAAGAAGAAATGCTTCTTCTTTGGCGCTTCCAAGATGCTTGCCTCTTTCTTACCAAAAGATGTTTTTAAAGAAGACTCTAGGCGCTTAATCTCTGATTCTAAGATGTAACGGACTTCTTTTAGTTCTTTGTTTGCTTTTCGATAGGCGATTTTTTCTTTGACGCTATCGTCTTTTAAGATACTAATGACATTAGAATAGACCGAAGCAAATAAAGGTCTATTTAGCGATAAATCCTCTAATTCTTTAATGACAGATTCTTTATTCACACCGCTTTCTAATTCTTTTTCGATTTCGTTTTCTTTACTTAAATCCGCGCAATCCTCAAGCGTTTTCATGCTTTCCGCCTTCTTTTTGCGGTAAGCAACAAGTGCTTTCTTTAAGGAAGGAGGAATCGTAAAGGACTCATTGCCTTTCGTTACGATGCTCTTATTTAGATTCGCTTCAAAGACATTCATTGGGGGAGTGCCAATAAAGGTAGCGACGAATAGGTTTTTCGGATTGCTATAGATTTCTTTTGGGGTGCCAACTTGCTGAATGAAGCCTTTATTCATGACGACAATGCGGTCCGCCATCGTCATGGCTTCGGTTTGGTCATGGGTGACATAGATTGTGGTTGCGTGAATCGACTTATGGATCTTAACGATTTTGCTTCTTGTTTGGACACGGAGCTTGGCGTCTAAGTTACTTAACGGCTCATCCATTAAGAATACTTTCGCGTCACGCACGATCGCTCTCCCTAAAGCAACACGCTGCATTTGCCCACCCGAAAGCTCTTTTGGCTTACGGTCGAGATACGGTCCTAAATCAAGGATTTCAGCGGCATTGAAGACCCGTTTTTGAATCTCTTCTTTGGGGAGCTTACGAATCTTTAAGCCAAAGGCGATATTGTCATAAACCGTCATATTCGGATATAAGGCATAGCTTTGGAAAACCATCGCGATGTTCCTGTCTTTGCTTTCCAAATGATTAGCGATGACTTTATCGATATATAAGTAGCCAGAAGAGATTTCTTCTAAGCCTGCGATCATTCTTAAGGTTGTGGATTTCCCGCACCCTGATGGACCAACTAAGACAATAAATTCTTGTGGTTTAATGGAAAGATTGAAATCATAGACCGCCTGAACGTGATTGCCATATATCTTGTTGATGTTTTTCAACACGACAAAGCCATCAATGTCATCATTGATGATTTTTCCGCCTGTCGCTTTATATTCTTTCCGTGCTTCTTCTATGCTGATTTTTTCTTCCATATGAGGTTCTCCTAACGCTTAACGCCAGTATTGGCGACACCTTCGATGATTTTGTTTTGCGTAAATAGATAGAGGATGAAGATTGGGATGGCGCTAAAGATCGCGCTTGCTAAAGATAAGCCAATCGTGTCGCCTCGCGTCGTGTTACTAATGGAAGCGATGCCAACGGGCAAAGTCCATAATTCTTTACTAGGACCTAAGACGATTTGGGGCCAAAATAAGTCATTCCAAGAGCCCATGAAACTAAACAAGCCCTGGACTAGGAAGACGGTTTTCGCTAACGGGAAGACGATTCTAAAGAAAATCGTGAGGTTTTTGGCCCCATCCATCCTCGCGGATTCGATCAAATCTTTCGGGATCCCTAAATAGAATTGACGGATGAGGAATAATCCTCCTACTCCTCCTAAACCAGGTAGGATTAAGGCCAATAAAGAGCGGGAGATATTTAAGCGTGCCACATTTGAATATTGGGCCGCGGTAGTGGCAATTCCTGGGATTACCATCGTAAAGAGAATGACGGTGAAAATCGCTTGACGGAATTTGAAATTCAAGAACACGAACGCGTAAGCGGCAAATCCCACAATGAGTAGATATAAGAAAGTGTTACTAATCGCGACAATAAAAGAATTGAGGACCCATCTTTCTACTGGGACTCTAGTTCCATCTAAGTCGGTTTTATTGAAGAGTTTTAAGTAATTTTCAAATGTATATCCGCTTTCCGGGAAAAGTTGCCCTGGCTCATAGGTGAAAGAATATTCTTTCGTGAATGAACCCAAAACACCGATGATAAGAGGGGATAGCCAAACCGCACAGAACACAAACAAAATCACAAAGCAGTTAATTTGCACAATCCGGTTAGATACGTAATAGGTGAATTTGTTTTCTGGCAATAGAGCCCTTTTCTTCAAGATGAAATAAACGATATCGAATAGAATCAAGGCAGCAAAAATAATGCCGATAATGAGTAAGACGACGCTCAATGGGTTCATGCCTTTTCCTCCTGCTTCACTTCTTTTTTATGATTGATGTATTCTTGATATTCGTAACGGTGCTTGCTATTAGAAGGTCTTTCTTTTGTGACGAGCAATTGAAACGCGGTCACGATACCAATGAATATGCCCAAGGTTAAGCCCATCGCCGAAACCATCCCAAAGACGTTATAATTTGTCCCAGTGATGAGGTTTTGAAGATAAACCATGATGGTCTGGGTTGTCATTTTATTCGCCCCATCAATCATTAAGCTAGGGCCTCCGCCAGTTAAGACATAGATTTGTCCATATAGCCCAAAATAACCGATGATTGTGGTAAAAATACAAAGGATCAGTTGTGGTTTAATCGCTGGAATTGTGATGGAAACAATTTTCTTAAACGTGTCGCATCCATCCATTGAAGCGGCTTCAAGAAGAGATTTGTCTACGTTCTTTAATCCGGCTGATAGAATGATGAAATTACCACCCCATCCGCCCCAAAGGCAAAGGAGAATGATGACAAACCAGGCGGTATTTGTTGAACCAAGCCAATCAATAGTCTGATTGGTCCATTGATTGATGTAACCGAAATTCTTGGAGAACAAGGCACTAAAGATGACACCTGAGGCTGTGACAGGGAGAATAGAAGGAAGATAAATAATCGCCCGGAAGAATTTATATCCCTTTGGCTGGAAGTTAATCAAAACCGCGAAGATTAGAGGCAAGATGACTCCGAGAGGAACAAGAATCAAAGAGAAGAGGACCGTGTTCCTCATGGACCACCAAAAGTTTTTGAAATAGGTGTTATTCGGGTTAAAGAGAATGTTGTAATAATTTTGGAACCCTCTCCATTCGTTTTGAGTAGCGTCAGCGACGTTGAATTTCATCAAAGACATCACGATGCCGTAAATCAAAGGGTAGATGGTAAAAAGGAGGAAGAAGAATAGATATGGGAATAGGAAAAACGCGGCAGCCCCATATCGTTTCCAAAAAGAGGTTCTTTTGCTACGAGCTAATGCGTATTCTTCAAGACTAACACGTTTTTCCATGTCTTATAATTCTTCTTTCGATTGAATGGCTTCCATAGCCTCTTTATAACGGGTATCGACAATCTCGGTGACGGACTTTTCTTTATAATTTGGGTCGAACACATCCATGTAAACCCTTTTTAACCCAACATAGACTTCTTCGTAATAAGGGGTCCTTCCAAGCATTTTGAAACTAGAAGGATCGCCAAACTCTTTCAAATAGCGATTATAGAAAGAAGATTCTTTGTATTGCTTGCTATTCAAAACCGTTTTAGAGGCTGGAAGATGCCCACCTTGCATATATTCAGCGGAATGGGTGGTCATATATTGGCTATAAAGGAGACCGGCGACTTTCTTAACGTTGGACTCGCAAGTTCTAGTGATGGAGAAGCAGTGCCCAACTCCGTAGATATTATTGGCGTAGTCTTTGCTTGCGTCTTTTGCGTAGAGCTTGCTCATATTCAAAATATCGACAGGCTTGTAGGTTTTACCCTGTTCATCTTTTTTGTCTAACAAAACCTCTTCGTATTCGTTTAAGCGTCCTTCGCTCCACCAAGGACCTTCACAAGTGAAAACGGCGTTTCCAGCGGCAAAATTCGTCCAGATTGTTTGGGAATCTAGCCCTTCTGCGACAAATTTTCCTTCGTAGCCATTTCCGCTTTGCCAGTCGCGGAACATTTGCATCGTGTCTTTTAATCCATCGGTGTTCCATGTTGGCTTGCCATTAGGATCCGTCAGCGTTCCGCCGTTTTGAAAGACGGCTGTTTGAGGGATCCAGCCAGATTCGATGTTATCGCCGCTAAACATGCAAACGGGGTTGAAGTTTTCTAGTTTCATTTGGCTCCATTCGCAAGCGTTTGGTTTGTTCTTGTTCATGGCTCTATGCCACATTTTGCCTTCATTATTTAAGCGAATTAAGCCATTGCAGACGTTTTTGAATTCTTCTAGATTCGTTGGTTTAGCAAAGCCGTTTTTCTCTAAGATATCGCTACGAGTGAACCAAACGCCCGCGTGGACATCAAGAGGGACGCCATATAATTTGTTGTTTTTGCCATAGCATTCATCAATGACGTTTGATAGATATTCATCGCGGTCGAAAGGGATTTCAGTATGTTTGAAGTAATCGTCAAGAGGGATGATGATGTTATTATCGATAAAGGAAGTAAGACGCTCACTATGATAGATAATGACATCTGGCGCATTTTCTGGGTCGCTTTGGATTGTGCTCGCTAAAGCGGTGTAGAAGGCTTGGGTGCTCAATGGTTTGATTTCGGCACTAATTTTGCCATTATATAAATCATTAAAAGCGCGGTTCACCTTATCTAAGTAACTTTGATCTGGGTCGCCGATAATAGACCAGACGTTCAGCTTTACGTCTTTAAAATCTATATCCTCGTTGCCCCCTCCACATGAAGCAAGAGATAAGACAAGAAGCGGCAAAGCAAATAGATGTTTCTTTTTCATTTTATTTCTCCTTATTTTGCGTAGATTTCGATTTCACTTAAGGAATACGGTTGATTGGAATTGAAGGTGAAAGTGATGGTGTCAGTACTCACCTCTTCGTCTAATTCGATGACGAAACTACTATGTGGATAGATCCATTTATTCGGTTTCGTTCGGTAATATCCTTGGTTGAAGAGGACGCTTTTCACGTAACGCCCTTCTCCAAAATGGATTTTGTCGATGAAATCCAATTTTTGATCATAGGTATAAGAATTACCAACGAGGATATATTTCACCTTTTTCTTTTCCGCTAATTTGACGGAAACACGAGATAACCCTTCAAAATCCGCCTCTTTTCGAACATCTTGTTCTACTCTTTTCGAATCAGTATTGCCGCGATATGAGAAATTATCGTGAAGATAATCTAGGCCTGTTACCTTGCCACTATAAGAGAATTTCGTATCTTTATCTAAAGCAACATTATGGTAACCAGTAACCTTTTCAGGGAGGCGATTGATGGACCAAGTTGGGCCACGCGTATATGGGGTGCCATCTTCTTTGAAATAGAGATAGTCATACCCTAAGCAGCGATACTCATCATTATCGTATCCCCAAACGTTACGGTTACGATGTGCGTGATAGGCGAACATATATTCATCGCCAACTTGGCAAATTGAAGCGTGCCCAGTGCCGGTTTGGAAACCTAGATAACGGGTATTCACATAAGTACCATCATTGCCAGGAACGCCAAGTAGCATATTTTCTAATGGATAGGAATTTGGCTTTGTGTATTCTCCTAATGGGCTAGAAGCGAAGGCGTAGCCAACGTTATAAACGGTATCGACATAGGAATTGCCTACATAGGTTAATAGATATTTCCCGTTTCGTTTAATCATGTATGGGCCTTCTAGGCACTCCATATCGCCATTAAACGATGTGGACCAGGTTTCCCATTCGATGGTGCGTTTTTTATCGCTTAATTTCGCTAAACCGGGTGATAATAGCCTAGTCAATGTGGATAAGTCCCAAGAGGTGGGGGAAGTCATTTTCACACCCCAGATTTCTTGGACCGGGTAATTTGATTTTGCGTAGTCTTCCTTACGGCTCTTCCGCATGTCGTAAGAGAAATACATATACATTTCGCCATCATCATCCACGAAGACGTGTTGATCGAGGACGGTGCAGTACTTAGAAGAACTTTCTTTCATCGTAAAGGGGGAAGTCGCTAACGTGCCATCATCGCCGACGACTTGTTTATATGGGCCGTACGGCTTATCAGCGACAGCGACTCCGATTTGGCAATTTGAAGTGCCGTTATTCTTGAATTCGCCTGTGTAATAGAGATACCATTTGCCGTTGATTTTATGGATATCCGGTGCCCAAAGGTTAGTTTGGCTCCATGCGCCAGGTTCAGGAACGTAGCAATCATCTAATCTTTCCCAATTACTAAGTGTTTTGCTCCTAAAGCAATGGAATGTCGTTGTTCCTCTAGTTCCATAGGCGTAGAAATACCCGCTTTCATCATCGTAAAGCATCATCGGGTCACCCATGTCTAGCTCTAAGTCGTTTCGATAGAAAAGATCGTGATTGAAATCCTGGTCTTTTCCTTTCTTTTCGCTATAGCTTTTGTAAGAAAGCTCGACTTTGTCTTCCTCTAATGGAATATCGTTTTCGGGTGCGCAAGACAATAAAGACAATGACGCTAAGATACTTAATGCTATTTTCTTTTTATTCATGTCGTTATCTCCTAGTTCACGAGTTTGATAGTTGGATCGGTGATTGTTGCCCCACACCTAAAGGTGCCAATGCCTGGAAGCATTGGGCTAGTCTTGGTCCAATCGTAGTTATCGTTCTTTAAAGCAACGGAATTTTCTAAGACAGCAACATTATTGAAGTAGACTTTGCAGCCTTCCTCGCGTTTTTCGATTTTCACGCTTACTTCTTTCGTGAAATCGATGTTACTAGAGTCTAAGGGATATTCTTTCCAAGTCGCGTCATCATAGTTTGGGCATAAGGCGAACGTTGGTTTTTCTTTCGTGCCTTTGATGACGAGTTGCATGGAACAAGTTGGACTACCACTATCTAAATAGACTAAGACTTTGCTATCGAGCTTTCCGTTTGTTTCCATTGGGTCGAGATTAGAAAGTTTGAAGGTGATATCGAAATCGCCACGAAGCTCTTCTTTTGCCTTGATGCCGTTACTGAATCCATTGACTGGCGGCCAGTTCATGTCGTTACCAGCGAAATCCATTCTAGCGAGAGTGTAGGTTTCACCGTTCTTATTGACGTTACCGCCGCTAAAGAACTTGTATTGGTCAAGAACGGCTTTCGTATCCGTCACACCAACTTTCACACTTGCGATTTGAATTTCCGCTTTGACGTTATCGGTATAGATAACTGGGGTGCTCTTATCGCTTAAAGCATCATAAACGCCTAATAATCTTCCATCGACTGCGACGTATTGCTTATCGTCATGTTTAATGACAGTGAGCTCGTTTTCTATATTGAGCACCGGAGAGGACTCTTTCGCGTAAACTAGTTTGTTACTTTCTTCATCGCCTAATCTATGGCTAACGATATTTCTTTCGCTCGTATCTCCGTCATATTTGAAGGCATTTTGGAAATAATCCATGTACCCTAACTTAGAAGAGAGCAAGCCAATCTGGCCTTCACTTAACGCGGAGGAGAGATTCTTCACTTTTAAAGTAACTGCCCAAGAAGAATCTTCCGTATTTAGTGGGAAGTAGTTCTTGCTAGAATTCACTTTGATTGTGTTATTCTCAATCGTCGCGTCTTTGTCTTCGATTTTAACCATTCCAGTGTTGATTGTTCCCGTTCCACTTTCTGGGCGATTAATCGCTTCAAATTTCTTATTTTGAGTGATTTTTTTGTTATTCTTTGAAGTAGCGATAACGCGGAATACACCTGTAACACCTTCGTCAATCGTCAATGTACCATCCTCCGATAAGCTGATACCTTCTTTTTCTTCGTATAGCTTATAACTGACTGCCTTATTTGGAGTTGATTCTGGATAAACGGTCGTGGATAAGTGGTAGGTGTTGCCATTGATTAAACGGTTATCAATGCAGTTGATGTCCAAAGATTCCGCTTTTTGGAAATCGTTTAGCTTTTGATCAACATAAGAGGAATCGGAATTCGCTTCGAATTTAGTGACTTCCAAGACTTGGTTTTGGGAATAGATACCTGGATAGGTGTCTAAGTCATTAAAGAAAGGAACGGCATAAGCCATTTTGACTTTTTCGTGACCCTCAATTTCCGTTGACCAAGTGAAGTAGTGCATCTTTCCTTTGCGGATGATTTCTACATCAACCCCTTTTGTTGCGTCATAGATAAAGGAAGAATCGATATCGGTTTCATTATTAACGATGTTCTTTGCATACCGCCAACCACCGTAATAAGGGGTGACGTCTTGATCTTTTCCGCCGCCTGGCCTTCTAAAGCCATACCAGAACATGTTGTTGCCGATTGGGTGATCTTTGTCCACTAAGAAAGAGCCAACGCCCCATCTTCCGCCGGTGTCGTTATTGGCGCTACCAGTTCTCGTGATATGGGCTTTGAAATACCATTCTTGGCCAGGCGTGTTCACTAGCATTTGGACTTGGCCTTCTTTGGCTTTGACTAGCCCTTCATCTTCCTTAGAATAGTCGACTTGCCCATTATAATAGCCTTTCTCCGTGATGAAGAAAGATTTGCTGATCGTAAAATGAATCGAGATAGAATCTGATTCATTGCCTAAAACATAAATTACGATATTGGTTTCGCCTTCTGAAATGCCGCGGACGCTACCAAAGTCATCAACCGTAGCGATATTTTCATCGTCGGAGCGGAAAGCGACCTCCTTTTTGCTATCTTTTAATAGATAAACAATGGTCATTTCTTCGCCGATTTTGAGTTTTTGCGTTGTCGCGGAGCGAAGATCAATGATGCTATTAGATGCAGCGCCGCCATTCGAAGAGCCACCTGGAGCACACGCGACTAATGCGCCAAGCGAAGCGGCTAATAATAAACCGGGGATTAAAAATCTCGACTTTTTGTTTTTCATATGTATCTTCCTCCTAAGAGAGGGGCGATGGTTCCCCAAAGCCCCTTTCTCAATTTCGTGAATCGTTAAACTAATTTAGTTATTCGGCTGTTTTTGTAATACTGATGTTAGAAACTGTGACTGTGGTATCGGCATCGGCTTCAGTGCCATTGAATGTCCAGAAATAAGGGATGAAGCTTGGATTGACACTTGTGTCGGTAAGTGAACCAGTTTCGCCATTTGCCAGTGGAACAGAAATGGTTACCTTGCCATTGCCGTCATTGACAAGGGTGACGGTTGTGGTGAGATTTGTGGCACTTAGCGCAATGCCCTCTAGATTGGCTCCCCAATTTCCGGGATAACTTTGTAATTTGGATTTATTGCCGGCATTACAAATATGGAATTCGTGATTTCCAAAGGCGATTGCAAGCTTAGCGTCCACCATCGCTTTGGAGAAAGTCACGTCAAACTTAGCAGTATATGCGCCAGTTGCGTTCGCAAAGAGCTTAGAAGCGAACATACTCTTAGAGACATCAGTGCGAACATCCCATCCAACAACTGGGAAGGTTGCTTTGAAGCCTCCTTCAAGAGCTGTTGCGCAGTCACTATAGGTATAGATGTCCTTTAAAGAGCTTGCTTCGCCAGAAGTAACTGTAATATTGCTGATTTTCGCCGAGACGCCATTCGTAGAGAAACGGACTGGAAGCATGCTGTAATAGCTTTGCATTGGGACAATGATGTTACGAGCGTCGTTGTCACACTTTTGTGTTAAAGGAGTTGTAGAGTTATCAACGTAGAAATTGTAGTAGCCATCTTTGGATTCAATCTTAAAGTGGTGACTGGCATTTTTATCGAAATCTTTGAAGTCTTCGGTATTGTTCCATTGGCCACCATAGTATTGTGTGGAATAAGTATGGGTTTCTATACGAGAATTTGTCCCGTTATTGTATCCATAGGCAAGATAGAATTGGCTTTCAACGCCACCCAAGGAAACCATTAATTTTGGATATTGGGCGGTAGTCTTATAATCAGAAACATCGAATTCAAGGGTGAAATCGCCACCTAGGACTTTTTGGTTAAGGATCGCACCATATTCTACGCTATCATCGTAAGCTGCTTCGTTACCAACGCCATTGATGCTTCGCTTGTTTTCTGGGAAAACGATAGAACCATCATCGTTAAGAATGGTAGGGCCTTGGACGGTTAGTGTATCGTTGCTCTTTTTAGCAGGCTGTTCTTTGACTGGGAACACCATGGTATCTAAGATTTTGCCAGATGCGCTCTTTAGTATTAAAGACATGTCACCTTCTGGCGCGGTATCTTTGATTGTGATTTTTAAGCCATCAACGATAACGTGCTCAGCATATCTTTCGTCCACTACCATAGAGTAGGTTTCTTTAGAATATGTTGGTGCAACCTCCATTTTTAGTTCTTTTAGATTACGGGATTCTCCATGAGCGATATCGTAGGTATATAAATCTGCGTTAACGAAGCGACCAGCATCAATCTTGGCGTTTTCCGAATAGTTATCACCGATTGCAGCAGTTGCGGCTTCTTCACCATATGCGATGGAATAATTCGTAATCGTGAGAGACTTTGCTTGGCTATAGAATCCAGCGTAAGAAGCACCTTCGTAGTCAGAAGTGTATTTGCCATGGTATCCGCCGAGATTGTAGTAATAGTCTTTTCCTTTGCGGATAAGCTCGCAGTCAACCTTTAAAGCGGTTCTGCCTTCGTTTTCGTTAAAAGCAACTTTCTCATATGATTTTGGAGTCGGAATGGCTTTCCCAAACCAACCACTACTATAGAAATCTTGGATATAGATTCCTGAGTATTGGTCAGCTGCTCCATCGTTATTCTTTAATCCGAACCATAATGCGTGGTCACCATTATCGAGGAATCCACCTAAACCAATAGAATCGTTGCCGGTGTATTTGGTGATATCGAGTGTCGCTTTTAATACCCAGTTCGTATCCTTTTTCTTTACAACTGCGGTGTGTTGACCAGAGCCATCAAAGGTAATCTTGTTATCTGTTTCATCAACGTTCGCGCGTTTAATCGTTTGATTTAAGAAATATTCGGTGACGTTATAGGTGACGGAGAGAGCTTCGACTTCTTCTTGGCCCTCTAGGGCGAAAGTTAGGGTTACAGTGCCGTTTTTGCCAGTTAGGGTGACATCATAGCAATAATCGACGTTTTCTTTTTCTTTATAGGTGAGAACCCCTTCATCACCAGTCATGGTGATTTTCACCGTTTTGTCAAGCAAGTCTACTCCGTTCTTTTTGACATCTAATTGGATTGAGTCCGATTTTTTGAGATCGAAGTTGACGTCTCTAGTAATTGCTTTCTTGGTTTCGCCTTGAACCGCGAAAGTTAATACGTCTTTTAAAACATTAACGGTGCATGTTGCGGTTTTGTTTCCGTCTTCACTTGTTGCGGTGATAGTAGCGGTACCTATTTTTAACGCGACGATGTGTCCGTTATTCACGGAGACAGTTTCCGTGCTAGATGAGGACCATTTGATGTTTTTGTTATCCGCATTTGCAGGTAAAACGGAAGCAACAAGGTCATCTTCAGCGCCGACATACATGTCAAGCGAGGTTTTGTCTAGCGTAACGCTTTCTACATGAATAGCTTCAGTTGCACTAGAACCAGTAGAATCGGCAGGCGGTTCCGTTGAAGGTTTAGAGTCATCAACGTTGCCGCAAGCAGTCATTAAGGCTGCCATAAGAGGAACGATTAATAATTTCTTTAAGGACTTTCTCATGAGCGAAATATCCCTCCTTTATATGCCTACTATAGAGAAATCACTAAATAATTGTAACCGCTTTCTTTTAGAATTTTAAATCTGATTTTTTACTTCGAAAATATTCGAATTTCTCAAACCATATTTCAAGTGTTATCATTTCATTAAAACGGAGGAAAAAGGATAGATTATGCGCGATATTTATTGCAACATTAAAGACGATGACATGCTTGAAAAGATCGGAGACGCGCTTTCTTCTCCGATTCGAAGAAAAATGCTGCGATTATTAACAAAGCGTTCTTACTCCGCTTTAGAGCTTGCCTCTTTAACGAATGTTGCTCTTTCTACGGCCTCCTTCCATTTAAAGATATTAAAAGACGCTAAATTAATTAATGCTCTTTCTTCGCCAAGCAAAAGAGGAAACGAGAAAAATATTTCTCAGTCTTGTGAGAATATTTATATCTCTTTCTCTCAAAATACCATCACGAAGAAAAGCATGTATTCGGTTGAATTACCGATTGGATCTTACTTTGATTTTGATATCACTCCTCCTTGCATCATGCATGGACATAATGGGCAATTAGGTGAGGTGGATTCTATCTTGCCTTTCTTTTCATCTAGACGGAGCGAAGCAAAATTATTCTCTTTTATTAAAGGATGGGTGGAGTACCGCATTCCAACCGCCGCGTTTAAAGATAAAGACGCGCAAAGCTTAACGTTCTCTTTAGAGGTTTGCTCGGAATGCCCTAACTATAATAATACCTGGAAAAGCGATATTACTTTCTGGGTCAACGAGAAAGAGATTTGCACGTATCGCTCTATGGGCGATTATGGCGATAGAAGGGGATTATTGAATCCAGACTGGTACCCATCCCAATCTTCACAATACGGGATGTTAGTGAAAATCAGAGTCGATCAGGAAGGGACTTGGATTGATAATGAGATAGTTTCTGATACGAATATTGCTCAGCTAGATTTATGCTCGAGATCTTTTTTCTCATTACGTTTTGGTGTAAAGCCGAATTCCCATTACGTAGGAGGGATTAACGTCTTTGGGAAAGGCTTTGGCGATCATAATCAAGACATCGTCGTTCAAGTCCACTATAAAGACGAAAACTAAGACGCTTAATCTTCCTTGCCTATAGCTTTTAAGCAAAAAGAGCGGGATTGCCTTAAAATAAAACCCGGTTTTAGATTCTTTTTGATTTTCGAAACGACCTTGCAAAACTAAAGATATGGCAAAATACGAGTCAATTCGTTATATCCTTGTTTTAAATCATAAAAAAACATTAGTGTAAGCTGACAATAAATAATTAATGTAAAGAATATTTTAGCGAATCAGAAGCCTACAGGTACTTGAAATATGAGCACATTTTGGACTTTACTTACTTGAAATATGAGCACATTTCTCGTTCTTGCAACTTGAAATATGAGAATATTTGGTCATAATAAAACTTAAAACACGAAAACAGCCGTGGTGAATAATATGTTCAAAAGAAAAGCTTATGATGAACTCTTAGAATGGAAAAAAACGTGGAATGGTAAGTATGCTGTTTTGTTAGAAGGGGCTAGACGCGTTGGGAAAACTACAATCGCTCTTAACTTCGCGAAAAACGAATACAGATCGTATCTATTCATTGATTTCTCAAAGAACCAGCAAAATATCATCGATTGTTTTAATGATATCGGCAATTTGGATCTCTTTTTCATTCGCCTCCAAGCCGAAATGAAAACCACTTTGTATCCTCGAGAGTCGGTTATCGTTTTCGACGAGGTTCAATTGTTCCCTAAAGCAAGACAAGCAATAAAGCACTTGGTGAAGGACGGGAGATATGACTATATCGAAACCGGATCTTTGATTTCCATTAAAAAGAACGTCAAAGATATTTTAATTCCCTCTGAAGAAATGAAAATTCAGGTTAATCCGATGGATTATGAAGAATTTTGTTTGGCAACCAACACAAACTATGACGTTTTAGAAAAACTATATTCATTCAAAAAGCCCATTGGGGAAATGACCAATAGAACCCTAATAAGGAATTTTAGGGTTTATTTGGCCATTGGCGGAATGCCGCAAGCGGTTGAAGCATATGTCAACAAAATGAATTTCAGCCAAATCGACCGGATAAAGCAAGAAATCATTTCTTTGTATGAAGAGGATTTAAAAAAAATAGATCCTAGCGGCAGGCTATCCAAGATTTTTTCATCCATCCCCGCGCAGCTCGCCGCAAAAAAGAAGAACTTTTCATTTAGAGCCGCCAAGATTAAAAGCAAAACGAGCAAAGACGACGAGAGGATTTTCGATTTAGTCGATTCGAAACTTGTAAACATTTGCTACCGCGTTTTCGAGCCGAGTTTATCCTTGAATCAGTCCATCGATATGTCCACCTTTAAATTGTATTTATTTGATACGGGGCTTTTTGTGACGATGCTTTTTAATAACGGGGCTGGTGAGTACGAATCCATTTACAAGAAACTATTAAGCGACAAAATCGCCTTAAATCTAGGCTATCTATATGAGAATATGATTTCCCAGATGCTAGTGGCTTCCAAAAGAAAGCTCTATTATTACTCATGGAGGAAAAAGGGTAGTACCCATAGTTATGAGATTGATTTCTTGTATTGCAATAAAGGAAAAATAACTCCGCTAGAAATCAAATCTAGCAAGATTACTAATCACGAATCAATCGACGAATTTAAAGAAAAATATTCTTCTATTTGTGGGCAAAGATATCTAATTTCCGCGAAGGATTATCGGAAAATGAACGATTTAATTAATTTACCATATTACTTGTTCCCACCCTTAATGAATGATGAGTGATTTTTATATTAGTGATAAAGGGCATGCTTGTTGTTCATATTGCTTAAAAACGGAAACGGGATCCGCCGAAAAACACTTTCCGTGTCCATTTTTCTTTATAGGTGCAAGTCACTCCCAAAAATATGGAATGGGATTCAAATTGATTGACTGAGGCAAAAAACGTATCGACGTTGTGACTGAAAGGAGAAAACACATAATTTCTTACAACTCTTCTTTGATGTAAAATTCCACAAGTTCATGTTCCGATTTGATGCATATTTTTCATTTTTGATGTTCCGATTTGATGCAAAAAACAGCAATTCAATATTCCGATTTGATGCATTTTATTGATTCTAAATGGCAATTACAATATTATAAGTCAAGATAACATCGAGGTAATTTCAATGCTTAGAAGAAAAACGTATGATCTTTTATTAGATTGGAAAAAACATCGCCATGAAACTGGTTTGAAAGAAGCTTTATTGATTAAGGGCGCTAGGCAAGTTGGGAAATCCTATTTAGTTGAGAAATTCGGCGAAAACGAATACGAATCATTTATCGAAATCAATTTTGTCCGTAGGCCAGAACTCAAAAGTGTTTTTAGCGGCAGTAAAGAGCCGGAGAACATTTATAACAAACTATCTATATATTTTCCGGAGATGAAACTCATTCCGGGGAAAACCTTGTTTTTCTTTGATGAAATACAAAATTGTGGCGGGGCAAGAACCGCGCTCAAATTTCTCGCTTGTGATTTGAATTATGACTTTATTGCTTCCGGTTCTTTGCTTGGACTTGAATACGGGGAAGATGGCGATAAAGATGTTGAAGTTCCTGATTCAATTCCGGTTGGTTATGAATCACCTCTTACAATGTATTCGATGGATTTTGAAGAGTTTCTATGGGCAAAAGGTTATAAGCAAGAGCAACTATTGTATATAAAATCGTTTTTTGATAGTGGCGAAAAAGTACCCCCTATGATAAACGAAAAGTTCGAATCATTATTTAGAGAATATATGATTATCGGTGGGATGCCTGAGGTTGTCGCCTCTTATACGAAAACAAATGATTTTAATGAAGCCTTTAGGATTCAAAAGAAAATCATTTGTGATTATCAAAGCGATATATCCAAGCACGCGAAAGGCGAGGAAAAGACGAAAGTCAGGGCATGTTATGACTCCATTCCCAAACAATTGGCAAGGGAATTGAAGAGATTTCAATATTCTTTCGTTGAGAAAAAACAAACGAGCAGGAAATATGGTGGCAGTGTGAAATGGCTCAAGGATTCAGAGCTCGTTAACGCTTGCTATAACGTTAGAGAACCATACATTCCCTTGATGGCGAATGAAATTGAAGAACAATTTAAAATGTATATCAATGACACCGGCCTATTGACGGAGATGTATGGACGAGAGGCAAAAATTGGTATTTTAAACAACACGATTAAAGGGAACGCTCGCGGGGCTGTTTATGAAAACGTCGTTGCTGAATCACTAGTAAAAAGAGGATACGCACTTCATTATTACAAGCCTGACGACGACCACGAACTTGAATTTTTGATCGAAAAAGACGGAACGGTTGTCCCAATTGAAGTTAAAGCTGGAAATAATCCTTCAGCCTCACTTAATGCCTTCATAAAAGACTTTTCACCATCTGTTGCTTATAAACTCATTAGTGGGAATAGTGGCGTTATCGAAAACAAGAAAACAATGCCGCATTATATGGTGATGTTTATCTGAAACTTTCAATAAGAAACCAACTATTTATTTTATAGGTCTTTTCATTGGTATTGCCTACCATGTTTATGGATGTTTATGGATGTTTATGGATGTTTCAATAACTTGACTGTAGGGACCCCTCATTAAATAATCGCTTAATATTTGACTACGAAACCATTAAAACAAAGAATGGGGTTATATCTTTTTTCATCCCATTTGATTAAAAAAGAAAAGACTACTGAATGCCTTTCGCTTTTCAGTAGTCTAGTTGAGTTTCTAACCTTATTTAATGAGGTTATAGAAGGCGTTGATGCCAGGATATTCGGCTTCTGCACCGAGTTCTTCTTCTATGCGGAGAAGTTGATTGTATTTTGCAATACGGTCAGTACGGCTCATAGAACCGGTCTTGATTTGACCAGCGTTAAGCGCGACAACGAGGTCCGCGATTGTGGTATCTTCGGTTTCGCCAGAACGATGGCTCACAACGCAAGTATAGCCAGCGCGCATCGCCATTTGGCAAGTATCGAGGGTTTCGGTTAAGGTGCCGATTTGGTTTACTTTGATGAGAACGCTATTGGCGCAGCCAAGTTCGATACCTTTCTTGACATAAAGCTTGTTGGTGACAAATAAGTCATCGCCAACGAGTTGGACTTTCTTGCCGAGTCTCTTGGTGAGTTTCTCCCAACCTTCCCAGTCGTTTTCGCTAAGAGCGTCTTCGACAGTGATAAGAGGATATTTCTCAACGAAGGAAGCAATGATGTCGATCATTTCATCGGTGGTCTTTGCGCCTTGTCCGGATCTCTTAAGCTCGTACATATGAGTCTCTGGGTTATAGAATTCGCTAGAAGCAAGGTCCATACCGAGCATGATGCCGTCTTTCCCTGGTTTATAACCAGCAGCTTTGATGGCTTCAACGAGGACTTCGAGAGGTTCTTCGTTATTCTTCATGCCGTTTGGAGCAAATCCGCCTTCATCGCCGACAGCGGTGATGTCTTTTCTATCTTTGAGAATTTTGCGGAGGGCAGCAAATGTTTCAGCACCCATTTGGATGGCTTCGCTGAAGGATTTTGCGCCAACTGGCATAATCATATATTCTTGGAAGTCGACGGAGCTATCAGCGTGTTTGCCACCATTGATGACGTTCATCATTGGGACTGGGAGTTGTTTCGCATTTGGTCCACCGAGATATCTCCAAAGTGGGATACCGAGTAAATCGGCAGCGGCGTGAGCAACGGCAAGCGATACGCCTAACATTGCGTTTGCGCCGAGTTTGCTCTTGGTGGCGGTGCCATCGAGCTTAATCATGGCTTCATCAATGCCGACTTGGTCAAGGACATCAAATTTGCCTTCGAGAGCTGGAGCAATGACTTCATTAACGTTCTTAACGGCTTTGAGAACGCTCTTTCCGCCAAAGTATTTCTTATCGCCGTCGCGGAGCTCAAGAGCCTCGCGTTCGCCAGTGGAAGCGCCACTTGGAACAGCGGCACGGCCAAAAGCGCCTTCATCAGTCGTCACTTCGACTTCAACCGTTGGATTGCCACGGGAATCGATGATTTGACGAGCATGAACTTTTTCAATCATGGACATGTTGGTTTTCTTCTCCTTAAATAATTTTTTCGTTTTCGCAACATGCTTACAGGGTAAGCACTTGTCATTATAAGCCACTCTTAACTTTGTTAACACCGAAAATATAAGTTGATACCGCTTTTACCGATAAGGCGATTTCTTCTTTTTCTAGTGGGATTTGTTTGTTCCTTCGATTCAATTCTCTATAATGAAGGGCATGCTACAAGACTGGGACGCGCTTTTTCAAAGCATTAAAAATAAGGATTATTCAAAAAGTCTTCATGCGTTTCTAGACGAAGAATATCAGCATCACACGGTTTATCCGCCTCGTGACATGGTATTTCAAGCGTTTCGCTTAACCAAACCAAGCGAATTAAAGGTTGTCATTATTGGTCAAGATCCTTATCACAACCCCGGGCAAGCGATGGGGTTATCTTTTAGCGTACCCCGTGGAATCGAACCACCCCCTTCTTTAATGAATATTTACCGCGAAATTGAACGCGATATCGGTGGGATCAAAATGAATTACGACAATGGCGATTTAACGCCTTGGGCAAAGCAAGGGGTGCTTTTATTGAACGCTTATCTTACCGTGAGAATGAATGAACCTTTAAGCCATAGACGCGCGGAATACGATGATTTCATTCATGATGTCATGATGTATTTGGATACTTTGGATCAGCCAATCGTTTTTATGCTCTGGGGTGGATTTGCTAAAAAATACAAAGCGATGATTCATAATCCAAAACATCTTGTTTTAGAAGCGGTGCACCCATCTCCACTAAGCGCGAATCGCGGGGGATGGTTTGGGCTCCATTTGTTTTCAAAATGCAACCGGTATTTAGAAGATAATGGTGTAGCCTCTATTGACTGGCTCATCCAATAAGGTTAGTCTTTTCTTATCCGGAGCTCACCGTCCAGTGGGCTGAGAGGAGTCTATAGGAGACTCGACGGCACACCTGATCCAGATAATGCTGGCGGAGGTAATAAAAAACTTGTTTTTTTGTCCTCCGAGTGTGTCCATTTGGAGGTTTTTTCATGGAAGACGAGAGCCGAAAAGAGAAGAAATTTATCTTCTTTATGCCGTTAGTATTTGCGGTGATGAGCATTTTGTTCTTATTAGGAACGGTACTAACGTATTCGATTAAGTACACCCCAGTCGGTGCTGAAAAAGCGGTGAAAGACTATTTCAATATCCATTTATGGGATATGTTTAACACTTCTCTTACTCCGTCTTGGCCGGTTATTTGTATCATTTCTTTATTAATTTGGGCAGGAATTGCGCCGATATTCGGTTTATTCACCAAAGATAAAGTTCGCGAAAACTTCGCGCTTAGTTCGACATTCTCTTTCTTATTTGGGGTTTGCTTTCTTGCCGCGTATAAAGAGCTTTTCTCTTATTTTGCCGCGAATTTAATTGAAAATTATCATTCGGCCGATGTTGGATACGGGACTGCCTTATCACTCCTTATGGCAACGATTGGCGCTTTTACTTCACTAGCGACTACTGGGAAAAAATATGGCGACAATATTCGAGCAATTACGGAAGATGGAATTTTGATTGCCTTAGCTTTTGTCTTTAATTTTATTAAACTCCCAATCTCGACCGGGGCCGGTTCCATTAATCTTCAAATGCTCCCTCTATTCTTAATCGCCTTAAGGAGAGGGCCGCTTCATGGCTTTATTTCGGGGGGTATTGTCTACGGCATGTTAACTTGCTTAACGGATGGATACGGCTTATTCACTTACCCATTTGATTATTTGATTGGCTTTGGTTCGGTAGCGGTTATGGGCTTTTTCTCAAAACTCATTATGCCCTCTAGGAAAGATGCCGCTTCTTGGGGTCATTACTCGATTAAGGGCGAATTATATCTATTGCTTGCTGGCGTTTTGGCGACAGCCGTTCGCTTCTTAGGAAGCTCAGTAAGCTCTATGGTGTTCTATGAGTTAGATTTCCCCGCCGCGTGCGTCTATAACGCGATTTATATTCCGGTTTCTGGAGCGATCGCTCTTGCGGTTTTAATGGCTTTATATGGCCCATTATGTCATATCAATGCGATGTTCCCAACGGAGCAAGAACGTTAATTGTTTTAAGAATTTTGATTAATCTTTAAAGGAGTGTTGAAACATTTTTCATCACTGAATTCTTGATGATTGGCACAATTCTGCTATCACATGTTAGAGAAATAAGAAGTAGACGCCATTAATTTAAAAGAATGTTTATTTTGCGTAGGAATATAAATAGAGCATTCCCTACTATTTTGTGGGTGTTTTGCGTTTACTCGTTTATAATTCTTCTAGTACGTAATAGACGCGTGCCAAAATATTTTTGGTAGGAGACACGAAGATGGAAGAAAAGAAAATCGATGATGCTTCTATAGAAGAAACAAAAGAAGTAGAAACGAAAAAAGAACCTGAAAGCGATTTTGCAGATGAAGTAAAAAGGGAAGAACCTGTTACCGTAGAAGAACCCGTTCAGGAAAAAGAGGCGCAGCCTGAAGTTAATCTTTATAAAGAAGAGGAAGATGCCGTATCAGAAGAAGTGGCTGACACTTCTAAGAAAGAGAAGGGGAAAATTGCTCCGACTTACGAATATAATGATGAGAATCTAGCCGCGATTGAAAACGCGAGAGGCGAATTCCATAAAGCTTATAAAAAAGAAAATCTCATCAAATGGATCATCACTGGCGTTAGCCTTGCTTTGATTATTGTTGGTTATATTATTCCTAATACCATTCCTGCGTTAAGCGGAAAGCAAACCGGTATGTATATCACTTTAGGCGTATTGCTAGGTGCGATTTTAATCTTAGGCGTTTATAGCTTTTTCTCCAAAAAGAGACTCGACCGTTTGATGAATGATTATTTTGCCAAATTCTATTCTTTCTCTAACGCCTATTCTTTCTCCAATCTTGGCGTTATGAATATTGAGGGCGGGGTTACGAATAAGATTCAGCCTGAAGATTTAAGCGCCTGCAATCTCTATGAGAATGTGGTCAAGGTCGGTTCAAGGGATTTAGTGAGCTTTGATTATCACGATAATCGCATTAAAGTCGTTGATTGTGCCGCTCAAACTAGAGGAGAAAAGACATTACGCACCGTATTTGTTGGGAAAATGATCGTTGCCCCAAATCACTACACAGGTGAAGATTTAATCGTTTACTTAAAAGGGAACAAAAGAGCTCTTCCTCCCACCAACTTGGCGGGGCTTGATGTTCTAGAAGACCATAGCGATTATGTTGTCTACGGCAAAAAAGGGAACCGCAAAGGCTTAACCAAAAAGAGCTTAGAAGCGATTAAAGAAATTCGTACGGATAAGACGCTTATTGATGTTGCTGTATCGATTAGAGAAGGGAATACCTATTTCTTAATGGGGTATGAAGATACGCTTATGGTGCTCCCGCTAGAAAAACCGTTTGACCCAGCACCAACTGAGCATTATCACGCCGATTTAAAGAAAGTACTTACGGCGATTGATACCATCAATGGCTACAAAGAAAAAGAATAAAAACTAATTTCTTGTCGTAAGTCTAACGAATAAAGGCGCAATAAAAATAACCCTTTATTCGTTTTTTTGTTTATATTCGTTTTGCGAGGATATTTAAAAACAAATCATAAACTACTTCGTTATTTATTTTAAAAAATAATGCGTATTTTGCAGTGATTTTCTATTCCAGCTGAAATTAAGTGATTTTCGCCATTTTTTCTTTAGCGAAAGTAGGTGTCGAAATAATAGGCTTGACTTATAATTAAGTCAGTTCCTCGTTTGAGGCGACCTTCTTTATGGATAAAAAATTATCAACAAATCGATTTCCAAAATGGATTATCGTTCAAGCTTATAAGCATGATGGCTTACTCCATCGACAATGGTCTCCGGCTTATTTAGCGGAAGAAACTGACGATTATTGGGCAATATGCTCCCGCGCATCTTTAGTCACCGAATCTGATGGAAGAAGATGGATGACAAAGGAGCATGCCGTATTTCTTTTATTCAAGAAAAAGTGGATGAATGTCATCTGCATGATGAAAGAAGACGGACTTTGTTATTACGTCAATATCGCTTCCCCAACCATTTTGGATAAGGGATATCTTAAATATATCGATTATGATTTAGACGTGAAGCTTTTCCCGGATGGTGGGATTAAAGAACTTGATGAGCAAGAATTTGAACGTCACGTTTTAACATATGGCTATTCTCCTGAACTCACGAAAGCGATTCGTAAGTCCACGAAAGAAGTCAAAGAAGCCATGAATCGTCACGATTTTCCTTTTCAAAGCGAAAGCATCAACGCGATTTACGATAAATTCTTAAGCGAAAATAAGCCTTTCGTGGTCACAAAAAACGAGCGTTTTTGATATATGCTCCTTTTCTAGAAGACTATAATGGGTATTGATTATGAACTACACTTTTGTTAGTAAAAATAGAGAAGAGACAGTCCGTCTAGGCGAAATTATCGCCCCCTTGTTTAAGGCTGGGGACGTAGTCCTACTAGAAGGAGATTTGGGCGCTGGAAAGACGACTTTAGTGGGTGGGGTTAGTAAAGCTCTCCATATTGTAGACGAAGTCATTTCCCCTACCTTTAACATCATGAAATGCTACTTCAAGGGGGACTTGCCTCTTTATCATATCGATGCTTATCGACTTGAGAACCAAAACATTGAATTAGGACTAGACGAATATATTGAAGGGGACGGAGTATGCTTTGTGGAATGGCCCCAATTCATTAAGCCATTGCTTCCTGATGAATATCTAGAAATCGTTTTAGAGCATATCGATGAAAATCAGAGGAAAATCACCTTAAAAAGCAATTCCCCTCATTTTGATACAATGGTTAAAAAAGTAGAGGAGATACTAATATGATTGGCATTTTGATTGACTCGAGCAATGCAAGTTTGATTTTAGGCATTAGTAAAGATAAGAAAATCATCGATCAAATTGATGAGCCCGCTTGGCAAAGACAAAGCGAACTCCTTGTTGATTATTTAGGAAAGCTAATGGATAAAAATCATATTGACCGTAAGGATATTTCCTATGTTGTCGCTACGAAAGGCCCTGGTTCCTATACTGGCGTTCGTATTGCCTTAACGGTCGCCAAAGTCATGGCGTTTGCCTTGAATATTCCTTTGTATCTTGTTTCGAGTTTGGAAGTGCTAAAAGAAGCGAGCGTCGTTTCCCTATGCGTTTCTAACGCTAGAAGCAAGCGTTCTTATGTAGGGATCTATGAAGGGGAAAAGACACTTCTAGAAGATACGATTTGGACGAACGAAGAACTCCTTTCTTATTTAAAAGAGCATCCTTCCGTCTCACTATGTGGGGAAGTTGATTATTTAGGATTAGAAGCAAAAAGGCCGGATATTCTTAAGAATTTAAATGAAGCTACCTCCAATAAAAATCTCGCAAAGAACGTCTTAAGCGCTAAACCGGTTTATTTAAAAGATAGCTATCCAGTATGAGCAATATCCGTATTCGAAAAATTAAAGAAGAGGACGTACTAGCTGTCGCAAATCTTGAGGCTGCTTGCTTTATTGACCCTTGGCCAGAAAAGCAAGTCCGTTACGAGATGAAAGAAAATCCCTGCGCGAAAGTATATGTCGCGCTTCTAGAAGATGAAGTCGTTGGCTATCTCGATTTTATGATCACCTTCGATAGCGCGACGATTAATCGCTTATGCGTGAATGAAAACTATCGCCGAAAAGGGATTGCCCAAGCTCTCCTTGATAAGATGGTCGAAGTATGTAAAAAACAAAAAGATCGTGTCGATTTCATTACTCTAGAAGTACGCGCCTCTAACGAAAAGGCAATATCTCTATATCAAAAGAACGATTGGGAAGAGATAGTAAAAAAGCCTCATTATTACGAAAACGGGGAAGATGCGATATACATGGTGAGGAGTTTATAACATGGCAAAAATTCTAGCGATTGAATCCAGTTGCGACGAAACTAGCGTCGCAATTACCGATAATGGAAAGCTTTTGGCAAACGTGGTGAGCACCCAGATTGCTGTTCACCAAAAATATGGCGGCGTTATGCCAGAAATCGCGTCGCGCTTACACTGCGAAAATATCGATGTTTGCTTAAAAGAAGCATTAGAGCAATCTCATTTGTCTTTTATAGACATGGATGCTTTTGCCGTGACGAGGGGCCCAGGATTAATCGGCTGCCTCCATGTTGGCTTACAAGCAGCAAAAACCTTAGCGATGCTTTATCATAAACCTTTAATCCCAGTCCACCATTTAGCGGGCCATATTTACGCCAATGAATACGTGGGTGAGCTCAAATTTCCTCTTTTATGCGTTGTCGTAAGCGGTGGGAATACCGAACTCGTCATCATGCGTGAGCACTTAAATTTCTCAATCATCGGCGAAACAAAAGATGATGCGGTTGGGGAATGCTATGACAAGGTGGCCCGTGTTTTAGGTCTTCCTTATCCTGGAGGTCTACCGATCGATCAACACGCAAAACTCGGGAAACATACTTATCACCTCCCTCTGCCTCTTGCTGGAAAAGGGACATATGATTTCTCTTATAGTGGCTTAAAAACAAGCGTCATCAATCTCGTAAATCAGCTTAAGATGAAAGGCGAAGAAGTTCGTCTTGATGATATGTGTAAGAGTTTCCAAGACGTTGCAATTGGCATGATTATTGAAAAAGCAACGAAAGCCGCGCTTGAGTATCAAGTGAAACAAGTCGTTTTAGCGGGTGGAGTCAGCGCGAATAGCTATCTTCGCCAAGAAATAACAGAACGTCTCAAAGGAACGGGGATTGATTTGATTATTCCGCCATTATGGTGCACGACCGACAATGCCGCGATGATTGCTAAAGTCGCTGAGCATCTATACAAAGAAAAACTCTTTGCTCCTTTGTCTTTAGGGGTTGATCCTAACTGGAAAATCGATCATTTCCGCGATTTTGAAAATTGAATCCTTGTTTTTTAAAGAAACTTGCAAAAGTGCGAAAAAACTTGAAAAAACGTGGGGGGTAAAATTCCTATAGAAAGGAGGCTTCTATGGGTATTGCTGCATTGGTTCTAGGCATCATCTCTTTGATTTTGAGTTGTGTTTCTTTTTCCGTTATACTCGGCTATTTATCGATTGTCGCGTTCGTTCTCGGCGTTACCGGCATCGTTTTGGCCGGTATTGTGATACATAAGGGTGGTCGTGCAACGGGCGGATTAGTCACCTCAATCATTGGCACCGTGTTTTCATTTATCCCTGCTATTATTTGGATCATTGCGATTGTGGCTGCGGCCAACATCGCTACGATGGCTGCTTAGTATTCAGCCAGCTATCAAGTAGAAACCGAACCTTTGTAGTGAGGTTTGGTTTTCTTTTTAAAAAGTTGAAAAATCAAAATCTTACAAAATTTTTTGGTAAAAATAGGAAAAGCATGCCTATAGATAAGTGAGGGAGCATTTATGCGAACTCAAAAACATTTCCCCGGGGAGAATGACGAGAAAGGAGAGTCGGGGATGGACGTCACGTCAATCGTGATGATTTTGATTCTCATCCTCCTAATAGAGAGTTAAAAAAATTCTAACGGCCGAAGAGGTCGTTAGAACCTAAAACCTCTACCATTATAGCTTAGCTGCAAGGCTTTGCAATAATGGTTGCCCTCTTTCCCCGGGGCCGAATGTTAATTCGACAGCAAATCAATAACGCGATTAAGGGATTCGAGTATTGATTATGCCTTCTTGCGTAACATTTTCTATCTATCAAGAAGGAAGTGGCGGTAAAATATTTCCGAAATTTCGCGTTTATTCGTGTTTAGGAGATTTTATGCAAGACAAGGTAATTAGTGTCCGCGAACTCTATAGTATCTACCAGAGCGGTGGAGATTTGCCAAAAGAACAAATCAATATGGTGGGTTGGGTGAGGACCAACCGCAATAGCGGGAAAATCGGCTTTATTGAGCTACATGATGGCACTGCTTTTAAATCCGTTCAGATCGTTTATAGTGATGCTTTGAAGGATTTTGATGCTATTTCTCACTATAACACGGGGTCTAGTTTGGAAGTAAAAGGCAAGATTGCTCTTACCCCAAATAGCAAACAGCCTTTCGAAATCCAGGCAGAAGAAGTGATTCTAATGGGTGGGGTCGCTAATGATTATCCGCTTCAAAAGAAACGCCATTCTTTCGAATTCCTTCGCGATGAAGCCTATTTACGTCCAAGAACTAACACTTTCGATGCGGTATTCCGTGTCAGAAGCGTTCTAGCAATGGCAATCCATACTTATTTCCAAAGCCATAATTTCGTTTATGTTCATACGCCTGAAATTACCGGGAATGACGCGGAAGGAGCGGGGCAAGTTTTCACCGTTTGCACGAATGAAAACGGCAAATTAAGCGATACCGCTTTCTTTGGGAAACGCGCTTCTTTGACGGTATCAGGACAACTCCATGTTGAAGCGTTCGCTTTAGCGTTCAAAGACGTTTATACTTTTGGCCCTACTTTCCGTGCCGAAAAGAGCAATACCACTCGTCACGCGAGCGAATTCTGGATGATTGAGCCCGAACTTGCTTTCGCTGATTTAGAGGACGATATGGAATGCATTGAGGATTCCATTAAGTTCTGCATCCGTTATGTTTTAGAGCACTGCAAAGACGAGATGGATTTCTTTGATAAATGGGTCGCTCCAGGCGTGAAAGAAAAACTCAACCTTGTTTTGAATAAGCCGTTTACCAAAATGGAATACACCGAAGGCATTAAAATTCTTGCTGACGCAGTGAAAGGTGGCCATAAATTCGAGAATAATGACATCAAGTGGGGCATGGATTTACAAAGCGAGCATGAACGTTATCTCACCGAACAAGTCGTCAAAGGACCAATGTTCTTAATCAACTATCCGAAAGAAATCAAAGCCTTCTATATGCGTGAAAACGATGATGGAAAGACGGTTGCGGCGTGCGACTTGCTCGTTCCGGGAGAAGGAGAGATCGTCGGTGGAAGCCAACGTGAAGAACGTTACGATATTCTTAAAGCCAAGATGGAAAAGCAAGGCAATGAAAAGGGCCTTGAGTGGTATCTCAATCTTCGTAAATACGGGACTTGCATCCATAGTGGATTCGGGATTGGATTCGATAGACTTCTCATGTATATTACCGGCATCGGGAATATCCGCGACACCGAACCATATCCAAGAAATTCTAGCGGACTAAAATATTAATTATGGATACACAAGACATTTTTGAAGCAAGCGATCAAGAAAAAAAGGCTTTGAGCCGCAAAAGAATTTTCTATGTCATTGTCGCTTTAGATATCGCGATGGCTATCCTCATTCTTTGGGAAATCGTGGAATTATTCCTTTTGTAAGAATTGACGCGAATAGAAACAGGTGGATTCTAATGGTTCACCTGTTTTTTGCTTGCTCTATAAGATGCATAAGGAACTCCTTTTGCATATTTTTTATTAGTTATTATGCATGAAAGGCTTTGTTATATGCATAAAAACAGCTAAAAATATGGAGAAAGGCCTCGTATGAGAAAGCTTGATTACCGTTTTTTAGAAATGGATAAGATACCGGGAAATATGTTAAACGTATTGACCAGTATTTATTCGATGAACGCTTATAACGTTAACCGAAAACAAGATTACCCAAAGATTTATACATAGTTAGAAAAAGTTGCAGTCATACAATCTGCCAAAAGCTCAAATGCAATCGAGGGAATTATAATAGCGGACGAAAGAATTGTAGAAATCGTAAATAAAAAAGCGCCCCCTTAAATCATAACGAAAAAGAAATTGCTGGTTATCGAGATGTTTTAGATTTAGTTCATCATAATAACGACCATTTTGATATTTCTGAAGCTAATATTTTGTCTTTCCATGAACAACTATTAAAAACCGCAAGCCCTGAAACAGCTGGGAAATATAAAACCAGTGACAATGTCATCATGGAAGTTAATCCGGATGGCACTCGCCAAATAAGATTTTCGCCTGTTCCTGCAATTGAAACGCCAAGGGTCATGGAACAATTTGTTTTTGCTTATATGAAAGCTAGAGATGACCCAAATATAAATCCGTTATTACTGATTCCGTGCGTTATTTTAGATTTTTTATGTATCCATCCTTTTTCCGATGGTAGTGGAAGAATGTCAAGACTGCTGACCTTATTACTCTTATATAAGAATGGTTTTGATGTAGGCAAATACGTTTCGTTTGAAGAACAAATAAATGAAACAAAAACTTATTATTATGAAGCTCTAAGAAAATCATCGATATCCTGGCACAATGGCAATAATGATTATTTCTATTTTGCCGAAAACTTTATCATGACATTATTTAGTTGTTATAAGGAATTGGATAAGCGATTCGCTACGGTTAATAGCAAGAAAATAAGCAAAACAGCAAGAATAGAAGCGACACTATTAAATAGCGTTTTACCAATTTCGAAAAAAGAAATTGCCGATATTTTACCAGACGTGTCGATTACTACGATTGAATTCGTTTTGGCGAAAATACTTAAGGAAGGAAAAATAATCAAAAGCGGTGAAGGAAGAAATACAAAATACATTAGAAATATATGATTCTTCTTCCCCTCGCTTGATTCGAGTCGAAAGGGATTCCTTTTAAAAACTTGTTTTATCTAGAATAAAGAAGTGCGAAAGCATAGAAAGGATATTCGATATATTTCTTTTCTATTATTTGTTTTTGGCTGATACGGATTGGGATTATATCTTTTCTATTTTCGACTAATGCCTTAAGAGATTTTGGTTTGATATTGTCGCCGGATTTCACTTCGATTAGAGCAATTTTATGATTCTCTTGATAAGCGAAATCGACTTCGTAGTCGTCTTGCTTATAAAAGAAATATTCTTTGTCTTCGTCAAAGTATTTACTAAGGGCATTGCTGATCGCGTTTTCGTATATGCCGCCGATACTAAGCGATACTTCGTATGGCTCATCTTTTTTTGGATTTAATATGTCATCCACTAAATCGAAGTCGAAACGGGACATCAATAAGCCAGTATCGAAATAATAGAGTTTAAAATCCGCCTCGTCTTTGTAGTCATTTAGAAAGAGCGATGGCTTTTTGATATTGTCGACTTCCTCGACTAAACCGGCGGTCTTAAGCCAGTAAATGTTATCGACATACATTCTTTCTCTACCACCTCGAGACACCCTTCGGTACATAAATTTTTTGTTTTGCTGTCTTAATTGGCTTGGGATACTATCGAAAACGGCTTTGTTTTTCACTTTCATGATTTCGGCAAAACCCTCTCCATAATGAACTCTAGAAAAGAAGGAGAGGTGTTTATTCATCTCGGTGCAATAATCTTCATAAAGGTTTTGTTCTACTTTTCGGACTTCTTTAAAGTTTTTCGTTTTTAGATAAACGCTAATTGATTCAGGAAGTGAACCGACGACGATATATTTATGGAACATATCAAGTAACTCAGTGTGAGAGCTTGGATCAAGAGTCACACCTTCTTTGAGACTGTTCTTTAAATTCTCGGTATAGGATTCTTCGTACCCGTTCGCCCATAAAAATTCCTCAAAATCAAGGCCATATAGCCTTGCTCTTTGGACGTAACCTGTCGGAAAAGATTCGCCTTTCTCAATATCCATAAATGTGAAACCTAGATAGCTTCCAGAAGCGTAGACGTCATATTTTTCTCTTTCTAAAGCAAAAAACTTCAACGATGTGATTGCTTTTGGACATTCTTGTATTTCATCTAAAAAGAGGGCGATTTTCTTATTACCCAGTTTAATGTTTTGATAAAGAGGATTGTTTAGAATTCGCTGAAGTATTCTTTTTGGATCAAGGGAAGAATCGTTTTCAAGCGGCTCAAAGAAAGACTTCGCTTCAGGCTGCTTTAAGAAATTGATATAGATAATAGAATTATGGACGTAGTGGTTGACGATGAATTCATTGAGGATATAAGTTTTGCCAACCTGGCGTGTTCCTTTTAGCAAAAATACTTTTTGAGCGGTTGAATGATAGAAATCATCTAACATTTTCGTTATTTTTCTTTTCATGACTCTCACCTCTAATAAGAAATATGACACAAAAAAGTGGCAAATTCAATCAAATATGCCACAAAAAAGTGGCAAAATTGGTTGGTAATGGCGCCTAGAAGACTAAAGGATTGTCGCTAAAAACGCTTCTTCAAATTCAATTCATCAAAGAAGAAAGAGCGTTTCTTTTCTTTTAAAGAATAGGCTTTTTGCGGAGATTATTTCTAATATCTAACGATTGGGGGGAAAATTATTAGGATTTTGCTGATTTTGGGAAAGAGGCCCTCCATTTGCGGGATTAACACCGGTATACGGATTAGGAACCCCGTTCGCGGGATAAATCGAGTCGTAGTAGTTATAGCCTTCTAGCGATTTGGAATATACCGTTTTTGCGCGATGAGAAATCATAAACGCGCGTGATAAATAAGCTTGGCTCACGACGAAGAAATAAACTGAACCGATGATCCAAAGCGAGCAAAGGATATAACTAGCAAAATATTCTGGAACGAAGTGAGGCTCATTGATGCAAGGTGGCCATTTCGCCAAAAGGCGGAGACCCCAAAAAGTGACGTGACTCCCTTCATCTGCGAAGTCCCAGACAAAGAATAGAGTGCTAAATTCATTCCAATAATTATGAACCCACTTGTTAGTTACTCCAGCGTAAATCAAATAAAAAACGAGGGAGACAAACAAAATTAGAATCGGCGGTAACGCTTGCTTGAAATAAAGAAATTTTGATTTTGTTTTCGCGTATTTTCGAAAATGTTTTTCGTCTTCTAGAATCCGAAAATGAACGGCATGGGAAACTAGCTCGTCTAATTTCGCACCTTGTAGCTGCATGATTTTACGAATGAGCATTCCGATTAAACCAACGATAAGGAATAAAATCGTGAGAATGATAAAAGCGGCGATGGCAAGGCGGCGATCACTTTCGTTATTGATGATGTCAATGAGTGCCATAAGGGTTATCTCCTTGGGTCGAGTCGATATTGATGCTTGTCGCGTTTTCTTTTTCCTTTTGTTGGGGCGTATAAGAAGGAATCTCCATTAATCGTGGCTCACTTTGAGAAGGGAAACTCGAAGGAATTGGTTCTGCTTCAAACGTAGGACGAGTAGCTTCTAAAGAAGGGCTTACTCGATTGATACTAGAAGGAGAAGAAATATAATTCGCGCTTCCTTCAATGAAGGGATTCGTATTATTTGGAAGGGTAGGAGTTTCTTTCTCTACCTTCTTTTCTTGCGAGTAATAATTATTTTGGACATAGACATTATTAGGAGTAGGTGCAAGAGTTGGAGTGGCAGGAGCTGGGGAAGGAGCGGGAGTAGGAGGAACGCCGTTAACAATGACTTCATGCTGTCTTTTTAAGATAAGCGCGACTTCTTTATCTTCACGAAGCACTGGATAAAACGTTTCCCCTTTAAAAAAGCGGACAACGCCTTTCGAAGCATTTATCGCCCATAGGATTAAGCCGTATAATCCATAGAATAATGAAGCGATGACAATGAGAGGGAAAACCAAAGTATAGGCTAGACCTAACCCAAAGTTTTTGAAGAAGTTATCACTTTTCTTTTTGTCCATGCTCTTTTTCCTTACCTACTAATTGTAATCCGATTGGAAGTATCGCGAAATCATTAGCGAACAAGAAAAGCGAAATTAATAGAATTCCGGTTTGCTTTGGCATCTTTTTATAAAGAAAAGCGAATAAAAAGACCATCGTGATTAACAATACGACTAAGATGATGTAATGAATTTTATTCCCCTTTGGAAGAAGATAATAATCGCTAGAAGCGGCAAAAAAGAACGCCATAACGAGGAATAAATACCCGATAGGCGGATATAAGAACGCTAAAGCGATGGTAAGCGAAGAGAAAAGCAAAGAAACGAAAGGATAATATTTTTCTAGTTTCATTTCATTTTCTTCTCCATAAGAAAACTTTTTGTTTGTCATTTCAATGAGCAAATGCGAAATCGTGATTTCTCCTAATGACAAAGAAAAAATAAAGGCAGGAACTATATAAAGGATATTTGGAACATCTTTTAGTGCGAATAGTTCAAGCGAAAACGCAATCATGTCGATTTGATACACGAATTGGATCAAAGGAAGCGACAAATAATTTAAGCCTAAAGAAATTAAAGCGCTTAAAAAAACTACGACGGTGATAGGAAAATTTCGTTTTCGTAGATACCCATAAAAGAATCCAGAGATAATCCCGGGATAGATATAAAATAAGGTATCCATATAGTTATAGATAGTGGATACAAATGTGGCGATTAGCGCACTGATTAAAAATAGCCACGCGTATTTTTTCTCGCAATATTCGACCGCTAGAGTCGAGATTAAAGGAATGAAAACGATAATAAATATTGCCGATAGCGGAAGAAAAGCGGAAACAATAGAAAACGCACAAATAATCGCGACAAGAATCGCGATATAGGCGATGTTTTTGCTTGCTCCTTTTCTCTCTACGAAAAACGACATACGCTTATTATCCCTTTTTTTGGAATTCTTGCTATTTTTATCGTTCGTTGGTTTTGCTCGCGATGATTTGCATGAACGTGAACCGTTTTATCTACATTGTTGGATGGATACAGACCTATTCATCGATCTTCCAATGACCTTTTTTGGAAGAACCAATATGTTTGATTTTAGGATTTTCATTCAAAATGCGTTGAACTGTTTTCGTTGATTTTCCTATAGCTTTGGCTAATTCACTTCTTGTTACTAAGGGGTTCGATTTAATTGTTTCTATGATGATTTTAACTTCTTTCGATTGAGGGACATTTTGAGGGACATTGTCATCAATATAACTATTTTTAATTGTCGCAATCGTCATAAAGTCTTGCTTTTTGAACGTAGGGATTGGAAGGTTTGCTTCGTCCATTTCTCTATAGATACGTTTGACACCTTCGCCAAACTCTTTGACGAATTTGTATTCTTTCATATAGGCCGCGATAGCTTTGTTTCTGGAGAAATGCGTATTCTTGATGTTCTTTTCGGTTACGGTTCTCGCGAATATTCCAGGGCTCTCAACGGCGAATCTATTGTCGAACATCTTGATTTGAATGTCGGTTCCAGTGATTGAATAGTCTCTATGGGTGACCGCGTTTACGATAAGCTCTTTCCAACAAAATTCAGGATATTCCGGTATGGTCACGAATCTGCCGTCCTCGCCTAAAAAAGACCTTTCCTTTATTTGAGTTCTGACGAATGCAATCGCCGCATTGAGCTGATCTAGCAAACGTCCTTCGAATGTCTCGTCTTTAATGACGTTCATTTCGGCTCCGGTCAATTCTTCTGTCCCCTCAAACCTTACGAATCTTATTCGGGCTCTCGCGAAAAATTTCTGGGGATTTTTGCCAAAGAGAAGAATGGCTTTTGCGGATACCTCACCTCGCTTATTTACAACGAATCCATTTTCGCTAACATAGTCTTCAAAAGGCATCGAATACCCAATTTTATCCATGTATTCTAAAACTAAGTTTTTGTCGATATCATCGATAGAAGAACCAAAAACGGGGGATGTTTCGAAAATTTGCTCGCCTCTAGCGTATGCTAAAGTTAATCTTTCGTTGAATGACATCCTAGGGCTCTTGTCGCCAACTCTGCAATATGCGTCTCCTGAGGCGCCTTCATACACTTTAGAACTCATGGGAACGTGAATTAGAAGAACATGATTTGGATGCCTGTCTTTATCCATGACCGGAATCTTTTGGAATGTGCATTTTATGGGTGGATTGCATAGGCTGATTGGGGCATACTCTATCTCGTTGATTTCAGCTGTATGGCCATCAATTCCCGTGATTGATTTGTCATCTTCAACGCCGACTGCAATTGTTCCGCCTTCTGCGTTGGCGAATGATATGATTACTCTTGCGATGTCTCTCGGTTTTATTTTGACGTTTTTTCTGTCTTAGTAGAGGTTACCAAAACGCGGCTTTGAGTGGCATTTCAAAAGGCAGCACCATCGCCATAAGCACGAAAGGACTTTTAAACGGCAAAGATAGGCAAGAGTTATTAGATTACATCGTCGAAGAAACGATGAAAGTAATACGACCAAAGACAGTGATTTTGTACAATGTTTCTGCAAAAAGCCAAAAATTCGAAGGAATTGTCAATAGGATTAAGGATACCGGTGCCAAAGTAATCTCATCGCCTAACAAACTTCTTATTCGTAATCAAGCTTTGGAGGCTATCCGACATGGGCAGATACAAGAACAGCGGTAATGGTATTGGCACTAGAGTCAACCCTCAACAATCTTTGAATCAAGAAAATTTTAGTAGCAAAAATATAGAAACCTCATCTTTGATGCCTAATTATGATAGGGCAACCATTGACGACAATAAGTTTCTCAAATATTCGTTAGACATTGATTCTGAAAGAGGCAAGGACAAGGCAATAGCCTATAAATTGGGTCTAGGCTATGACAAAACCAATTTTGCTTCACTAAAACAGCAAATTATCAATGAAGTGAACAACGGCAACGCGCACTTAATCAAAATTCAGGAAACTGAATATGGCATGAGATATACTTACGAAATTCCAATCAAAGGTATAAATGGTAAAACAAAAGTCGTTGTAGCAGTTTACCAAATTGATAAAGACGGAAATGGCATTCCAAGATTAATTACTAATCATTCAAAAAAGAAAGGAAAATAATAAGATGGAGTTTTTAGAAGGAGATATTGTTAAAACAACAATAAATAAAGAAAACTATAAAGCTGGAACAAAGGGCTTGATAGTTCATGTATATAATGGACATGATGCCTGTGTTGTTGAACTTTGGGATAAAACCAATTATCCGATCGATACGATGGATTATAAATTTAGTGAATTAGAACTTGTTTTAAGATAAAACAGGCAAGGCTCAAAGGCTATTGGAATTTCGAGTAAACAAGCCTGAAGTTGCCAAGCATATTAAGCCTTGCCAGTTTCATCGATACACTTTTTTGCGTAGTTTGTATATTTGCCTTGCAATTCTTTGTGATGAACTGCGTTCAGATTTTTCACATAGGAAAACGGACAAACAAGTTTTTGTAAATTAAATTTATTTGTCTCCCCCTTTCCACCAACGTCGACTACGGCCCATTTGCTTTAGCGATTGATAAAAATAAGGAGGGTGTTAGCTTTAACCATAAGGACTTCGAATGCTTTTTCGTATGAAATTCGTTTTTTATTGTCTCACAAGTGTTTTCTGTCAAAACGGTAAAAAAGCTGATTGCTTAGAACATCTTTGAAAGAAACGTTAATGAGTGATAGCGAGCCATATTTGGAATGTTGTATGATTGCCGCTTCTCATGATTGCGAAAATTTATCAAACGAAAATCTTCTACGTTTTTCTTCCTGAAAAACATCTCCTTCTCACTACTAGAGTAGCGAGCGAAAGGGTATAATTTGAAAGTTCTAGATATTATGGATTACAGATCATTATTAAACGAAAAACAGTTCCAAGCTGTCTCAAGTGAATCTCAATTTATTCGTGTCATCGCTGGCGCGGGTAGTGGCAAAACTCGTGTTTTAACTTATCGCATTGCTTATCTTATCAGTGAGCTTCATGTCGATCCCTCACGCATCCTCGCTTTTACTTTTACCAATAAAGCGGCAGGTGAGATGAGTGAAAGAGCCTCTAAGCTTGTTGCCGATATTATCGGTGAGACCCCACATCTGAATATTTCTACATTCCATTCTTTTTGCGCTCGTTTTTTACGTACGGAACATCAATACCTCACCTATGAAAAGGAAGAGAAAACTATCCTTTTCAATGATATAACCGGCGAGCAAGTTATCGATTATCAAAAGGTTCCCGCTTCTTATCCGATTGGATTTACGATTTATTCTGATGACGATCAATCGCGGCTAATCAAATCCATTGCCCCGGATTTAGGCTATAAAAAGGGTGATGATGTTGTAAAGAAAGCAATCGCCTATATTCGCAAAAAGAAAATGAAGGGTGTTTATCCTAGCAATATCAATACGAAAAACATTCTTTATGAAGACGATAAGATTTCTTATAAATTCTATGTCGAATATGAGAAACGGAAGACGCAAAATATCGCGCTTGATTTTGACGATTTGATTTGCAAAACCCTCAAAATCCTTGAAGAAAATCCCGCCGTTAGAGAAACTTGGTCAAAACGTTATGACTATATGCTCGTCGATGAATTTCAGGATACTGACGACAAGCAAATCAAATTAATGCAGTACTTATTAAGAGATGATTCTCATTTGTTCGTCGTTGGTGATCCAGACCAGACAATCTATACTTGGCGAGGGGCTAATCAAGGAATTATCGTTGATTTTGAATCTCGTTTCCCAGGCGCACAAACGATCATTCTTGATGAAAACTACCGTAGTACCAAAGTCATTTTGGATGCTGCTAACCGCTTGATTAGCAATAACAAAAAACGCGTCCCGAAAGATTTGTTTACGCGCGCTCCAGGTGGGGAATCAATTTGCGTGAAGCAAACTTCAACCCCAGAGCGGGAAGCGGAATGGGTTGCAGGCGAAATTAAAAAGATCGCCAGTAAACAATTAGATAGCCAAGGTAATCCAAATTATAACAATATCGCGATTCTATATCGCTCGAGCTATTTGACTCGTCCTTTTGAAGCCGAACTAAAAGATAGGGGTATTCCTTATCGTATCTTTGGGGGGCTCCGCTTCTATGAACGAATGGAAGTAAAAGACCTTCTTGCCTATTTTTCGTTGCTCGTTAATCCGCTCGATAATGTTTCTTTTGAACGAATCGTCAATGTTCCTAAGCGTGGCATTGGAGAAACGACATTAGAGAAAATCCATAATGAAGCGGCTTCCGCGCGTTTAAGCGAATACGAATACCTCCATCAAATTGATAATTATCCAGATACGAATATCCCTGCAAAAGCCATACAAACTCTTCGTGATTTAATCATAAAAATGGAAGAAACGAAGCATCGCATGAATGAAAACGGAGAGACTTTTGCAAGCGTTTTGAAAGAATTTGTCACCGATATTCACTATTACGATTACCTTGCCGAAGACCAAGATCCGGATGAAGACCGCATTAAAAACGTGAACGCGCTTTTTGATGACATCAATCACTTTATCGACAGGAACCCTGATTCTTCTTTCGAACAATATTTACAAAACGTTACTTTGTTGACGAGTCAAGATGACATGAATGGCGGGAATTATGTTTCGCTTATGACTATCCATGTTGCGAAGGGGCTGGAATTTGATTACGTATTTATAATTGGTATGAACGAAGGCTCATTCCCTAGCGCAAGAGCAGAAGCCGAAACCGGACGGGATGGAACCGAAGAAGAGCGAAGGCTCGCTTATGTTGCCTTCACCCGTGCAAAAAAGCGTCTTTATTTATCTTGTAACACTAGTTATAGCTACGTTACCGATTCTCACGCGATTCCTTCTAGCTACTTCAAAGAGGCTGGCATTGAAGTGCCTCATGACGAATATAACGTCGGTATTGGTTGGCACGGGTTTGGTAGTGCCTCTAGAGGAAATAAAGGATATGGGCGTAAACAAAGCGGCTCTTCCTTTGCACCTTCTTTCTTTAACGATGGTAATCACCTTTCTTCTTTCGAAGAGAAAAAAGAAAAGCCAGCGGAAACAAAACCAAAGCAAACAAACGGCGTTACCGATTGGGCGCTTGGCGATAAAGCACATCATGAAGTGTTTGGCGATGGAACCGTCATCGATATCATCGATAAATCCATTATCGTGATTCAATTTGATAGCGTTGGGAAGAAGACCTTACTTGCAACCCACCCAAAATTAACTAGGATTTCGAAAAAAGGAGGAGCGGCATGACGATAGAAGAAGCAAAAAAGCGGATTGATGAATTAACCACTTTGCTCGATAAGTACACTTACGAATATTATATTCTGAACCAATCTAGCGTCTCCGATGCAGAATTTGATCGCTTAATGGGCGAACTTAAAATGCTAGAAGAAGCCTTTCCTGGCTTAAAAAAGAAAAACTCCCCAACGGAACGAGTTGGCGGGGCGGTGCAAGATGGCTTTAAGAAAATCCCCCATAAACGTTTGATGCTTTCTTTAGGAAACGTCTATAACGAAGAGGAAATGCGCGAGTGGGATTCAAAAGTACGCGCGATTCTTCATAAAGACGTTATCGATTATATGGGTGAAGTGAAAATAGATGGCTTAGGAATGTCGCTTATTTATGAAAATGGCGAGCTTCAATATTGCGTCACTCGTGGGGATGGCGTTACTGGGGAAGATGTCACTGCAAACGTCATTACGATTCATTCCATCCCCTTACGCGTAAAAGAAAAACGTCCTTTTGAGGTGCGTGGCGAAGTTTATATGCCAAACGCTTCCTTAAAACGCTTAAATCAACAAAGAGAAGCAAACGGTGAACCGCTTTTCGCAAACGCGCGAAACGCTGCTGCGGGTTCAATCCGTCAACTTGATAGCAGTGTTGCCGCTTCTCGAGGCTTAGATGCTTTTTGGTATTATTTAGTCAATGCGCGAGAACTTGGCTATCACGTTCATAGCGATTCGCTCTCTTATTTGGATTCACTAGGTTTTAGAACCAATCATGAACGAAGGAAATTACATGGCATTGAAGATGTTATTGCTTATATTCGCGAATACACCGAAAAACGTCCGACTCTTCCTTATGATATCGATGGATTAGTTATCAAAGTAGACAATATCGATGACTATGACATATTGGGATACACGGCGAAAGAACCAAAATGGTCGATTGCTTATAAATTCCCTCCATTAGAAGTGACAACAAAGCTTCTTGATATCGTGATTACGATTGGTAGAACTGGGCGCGTTACTCCTAACGCCATCCTTGAACCAGTCCGTGTCGCAGGGAGCTTGGTACAAAGAGCGACACTCAATAACGAAGATTTCATTAAAGAAAAGGGGCTCATGATTGGCGATATCGTCGGACTTCATAAAGCCGCGGACGTCATCCCGGAAGTCACTGGGCCAATCGTTAACCGTCGAACTGGGGCAGAGAGAAAATGGATTATGCCTTTAACTTGCCCCGTATGTGGCGGCCCATTAACGAAAGTCAAAGGCCTTCATTATTGCCTTAACCCAAATTGCGGATCACGCAAAATCGAAGGCATGATCCATTTTGCCTCCCGTAACGCGATGGACATCGATGGAATGGGTGACAAGGTTGTAGAAGAATTCTTCGCTGAAGGGTTCTTAAAGGATATTCCAGATATTTATCGTTTAGAGAACCACGCACAAGAAATTAAAGAACTCGATGGTTGGAGCGATAAATCCATCAATTCTTTAATTTCCGCGATTCAAAAATCGAAAAAGCAATCCCTTGAGCGACTTCTATTTGGCTTAGGGATCAAAGAAGTCGGTGAGAAAATGGCTAAGATTTTGGCGCGAAAATATAAAACGCTAGATGCTTTAAAAGAAGCTAAAGAAGATGACCTACTTCGCATTAAGGACTTAGGCCCAGTTGCAGCAGAATCGATATTCAGCTGGTTTCATAATGAAAATAACCTCGCGCTTATAGAAAAATTACGTGCGGATAACGTCAATTTCGCCTATTTAGGAACGGATACGGTTGACGTAAATAGCTATTTTTACGGAAAAACGATTGTTTTAACGGGAACTCTAGTAAAATATACGCGTCCGAAAATGACGGAAATCCTAGAAGGCATTGGCGCGCACTGCGCCGGGAGCGTTTCTAAGAATACCGATATCGTCATTGCCGGCCCTGGCGCAGGTAGTAAACTCGATAAGGCTACCGAACTAGGAATCGAAGTGATGGACGAAGAAACTGCTTTGTCTCATCTCAACAAAATTGGCGGATAATCGCCAAATTGCGCCCGTAGCTCAGCCTGGATAGAGCAATAGTCTTCGAAACTATCGGTCAGGTGTTCGAATCACCTCGGGCGCGCCACTAAGTATTTATGCCTTAGGCAATAATAAAAATTAACTTTTCAATTCTTGATCGATAAGAACTGATTTGAAGCAAAATCGCTTCAAGCCTTTTATAATGGTGATGGGAGATAAATTTATGAACGCAATCCGAACTTGCTATTGCCGAATTTATCAACGAGTGATGTATTTAGCGGCGATGTTCCTTAATTTCCGTGAGCCACAAGTCATTGAAGGAAATGGGGCTCTTTATCAAATTCCAACCGTTTTAAAGAAAATCGATAAATGTCATCCTCTTATCGTTACTGACCCTGGGATTGTCTCTTTAGGGTTACATAAGAATCTACTCGAAGCGCTTGATGATGAAGGGATTCCTTATTCTCTATTCGATAAGGTATGTCCAAATCCAACGTTTTCTGTCGTTGAAGAAGCCTTCTCCCTTTATCAAAAAGAAGGTTGCGACTCTATTATTGCTTTAGGCGGAGGGTCTTCGATGGATGCCGCAAAAGCCGTGGGCGTAAAAGTGATATATCCTTCTAAAGATTTATCGAAATTCAAACATGTGCTTTCCGTTAGGAAGAAGATTCCTTTTCTTATTGCGATTCCAACAACGGCAGGAACGGGAAGCGAGGCTACCGTTTGCGCGGTTATCGTAAACGAAAAAACAAAAGACAAATTCTCGATCAATGATCCCGCTATTATTCCAGATGTTGCCGTTTTGGATAATTCGTTATTGGAAGGATTACCGAAAAAGATTATTTCTTCTACCGGCATGGATACTTTAACGCATGCGATTGAATCTTATATTGGCAAAGAATCCACGAAGAAGACTAAAGAATATGCGCTTCACGCGATGAAACTCGTTAAGAGTAATCTCTATGAGTTTTATGTTGACCCCCATAATGAAACGGCAAGAGCCAACATGCAAAAAGCGGCTTATCTAGCGGGTGTAAGCTTCACGCGCGCTTATGTTGGATATGTTCACGCCTTAGCGCACGCTTTAGGTGGACTATATAATGTTCCGCACGGCTATGCGAACGCTGTTCTTCTCCCTCACGTTTTACTAGCGTATGGGAAAAGCGCTTATTCTCGCCTAAGCGAAATCTCAGACGATTTAAATTTAACCGATCCATTAAGCGATAAAAAAACAAAAGCAGAGGCGGTTATTGCGTGGATTAATTCCATGAATGCCAAAATGGAAATCCCTGCAAAATTCGATAATTTGATTCGAAATGAGGCGGATTTAGAGAGATTATCCACGCACGCTGATAAAGAAGCGAACCCCTTATATCCTGTTCCGAAAGAACTAAATAAAGAAGAATTAAAACAAATTTACCTCAAAAGTGATAAGCGAAGCAATTTTTAAGGAAATCCCTGCAAAATAAGTTTTTTTTGTAGTATTTAAAAAATTCCAACGAATAAATCGTTAATAGAAGCCTAATAATGAGAGCGTAGCCCCGAGTTTAACACTTCGATAGAGGCCGAGGCTAGACCCCTAAAAACATTAATTTTCATGATTCTCGTTTCTTTGATTTTTTCGTTTTGCTTATTTGCTTTTTTAATAAATGGTCCATTTCTTTTCGTTACTAAATAGAGGGCAAGTTGTGGTATTCTTTTCTAGAAAGAAAAGAGCGATTATGAAAACGATTACTATGGATGTGCTCAAAGATGCTGCAAATCGACTTCTCTTCGATTTGAACGATGAGCAATATAAGACTCTTTATGAAGAGTTCCAAACACTAAAAAAGCAGATGGAAAAAATTGGAGAAATTAAAGGGCTTGATCAATATGAGCCGATGACTTTCCCTTTTGATTGTTCCACTTCCTATTTGAGGGAAGACGAACTTACTGCCCCTCTTTCTAGAGAGGATGTTCTTAAAAATGCTCACAATGTCAAAGACGGCCAAATCAAACTTCCAAAGGTGGTGCAATGATGAATTATTTAGATTTACCTCTTAAAGAGCTTCACGATGCACTCGTTACAAAAAAGGTCACTCCGCTTGAGTTAACCTTAGAAGCGCTAAAACGCTGCCACGAAAATAAAGATAATGCGTTTGAAAAGATTTGCGATGAAGAAGCTATCGCTATGGCGAATTCTCTTATAGAACCCGAAAAAGATAACCCTCTTTGGGGAATCCCGTTTGTGGCAAAAGATAATTACAGCACAAAAGGGATCGAGACGACTGCTTCTAGCAATATTCTAAATGGTTATGTTCCTCTTTTTGATGCAACGGTTATCAAAAAGCTCAAAGATGCAAAAGCCATCATGATCGCGAAAGCTACGCTTGATGAACTAGCAATGGGTGGCACGGGAACGACGGGTCACTTAGGCACAACCTATAATCCGTATGACCCAAAGCATGAACGCTTGGTCGGGGGGAGTAGCTGCGGTAGTGCAGCCGCTGTCGCCGCTTCGATTGTTCCTTTCGCTTTAGGAAGCGACACAGGGGACTCTGTTCGTAAACCCGCTTCTTACGCTGGCTTAGTCGGAATGAAACCGACTTGGGGAAGGATTTCTCGATATGGTTTATTCCCGTTTGCTCCATCTTTAGACCATGTTGGCTATTTCTCTCGCGATGTCTATACAAGTGCGGTTCTCCTTGATGTTCTCGCTGGTAGAGATAACTTGGATTCCACTTCTAGCGATAAACCTGTGGAAAAATATGAAGAGGACCTCAATAAACCCGTAAAGGGATTTAAGGTTGCCGTTATTAAAGAAATCGTCGATGCGATTAATAACGAAAAGCTTTTAAAACACTTTTTATCTTCTCTTGAAGCATTAAAGAAAGAAGACGTAGAAGTCGAATATGTCGAATTTGGCAAAGAGATGCTAGAGAGTCTTTATGCGACTTATTTTGTGATTTCTTGCGCCGAAGCAACGAGTAATGATGCGAATCTTGACGGCATTAAGTTCGGCCCGTATAAGGGTGGCAACACTTATCAAGAAGTGATGTATAACGCTAGAACTGCTGGATTTAGCGAACTTATTAAACGCCGTTTCGTTATCGGCTCTTATGCGTTAATGAGAGAAAACCAAGAAGAATTATTCCTCCGCGCACAAAAAAACCGCGCTAAAATCGTTAGCCGCGTCAATGAAATTCTTGCTGATTACGATTTCATTTATGTTCCAGCCGCTCCAGGCATTGCACCAAAGTTTAGCGATAGTAGCGATAAGCTTTCCGATGAATACCTTGTCGCGGATAACCACTTGTGCTTAGGGAATTTTGCAGGATTACCGTCGATCACGCTTCCATTATGCTTCATTGACAATATGCCGGTTGGCATCAACTTCATGGGCAGAGCGTTCGAAGAAAAGAAACTCTTCCAAATAAGCCATGCGTTTGAGAAATTAAGCGGTTTAATGGATGTAAGCGTGATGAACAAGAAGGAGGGGAATTTATGAACTTTGAAGCAGTTATCGGCTTAGAGATTCACGTTCAAATGAAGACGAAATCCAAGATGTTTTCGTCATCTCCTAATGGATTCTTGCGTGAACCAAATAGCGAAGTCACCCCTTTTGATATGGCTTATCCTGGCACGATGCCAGTTGTAAACAAAGCTGCGGTCATTAATGCGATTCGTGTCGCAAATGCATTACATATGACAATTGATCATACCCTTCACTTTGACCGTAAGAATTATTTCTATAGCGACCTTCCAAAGGGATTCCAAATCACACAGCAGCGTCGCCCCATCGGATCAAACGGCTATATCGAAATCGAGGAACCAGATGGCTCTAAACGTAAAATCCGGATTGAAAGAATCCACATGGAAGAGGACACCTGTAAGCAAGAGCATTTCCTCGATTATACGTTACTTGACTATAACCGCGCCGGTACCCCACTTGTGGAAATCGTCTCTCTTCCCGATATTAAGAATGGTTACGAGGCCCAAAAATACGTGGAAGGCATCCGAAATATCGTCGTCTATAGTGGAACTAGCGATGGCAAGATGGAAGAAGGGTCGCTCCGTTGCGACACGAACGTCTCCATTCGCCCAATTGGTAGTAAGGAATTTGGTACCAAAGTTGAAGTCAAAAACATTAACTCCTTGAAGAATGTTTCTTTAGCAATCGATTATGAAATCGAACGTCAAAGCCGCGTCTATTTAAGTGGTGGGAAAGTCCAACAAGAAACAAGACGTTTTGATGAAGCAACAGGCAAAACCGTCCTCATGCGTATTAAAACTGATGCAGTGGATTATAAATATTTCCCTGAACCAAACATCACTCCGATTAAACTAAGCGATGCCTTTGTTGACGATGCGATTTCTTCTTGCCCTGAATTATATGATTCTAAGAAAGAGAGATATTTAGCAATGGGATTATCGAAAGACGATGTCGCTATCATTTTGAGCGACCCTTTCATGGCAAATTATTTTGAGGAAGGAGCAAATAAAGTCAAAAATCCGAAGAATTTCGCTAATTTCCTCATCGTTGAAATCAATGCTTATCTCAATAAGAAAAACATCACGATTTCTTCATTGAACTTATCGCCAGCTACCCTCGCAGAAATCGTTTCGATGCAAGAGACAGGCGGCTTATCGCATAAACAATGCGCCGATATCCTCTTCAAAGTTCTTGAAAGTGGCTTATCTCCGCTTGAAGCGAAAAAATCCTTGCATATCGAAGCTCAAGTTAGCGATACTGGCGCGATTATGGCCTTCGTTAATCAAGCTTTAGAAGCCAATCCTCAATCGATTAAAGACTATAAAGCGGGCAAGGATAGAGCCCTTGGCTTCCTCGTTGGGCAAGTAATGAAATTAAGCCATGGAAAAGTTAATCCTGCCGAAGCTTCGCGCTTAATAAAAGAAGAATTATTAAAGAGATAATGCAATGGAAAAAGAAGCTCAAGAATTAAAAAAATGGCTCGAAGGCGCTGCCTCTTTCACCTTGCCAGATTATAAATCTCTCCCAACCGTTCCTTTATATATGGAACAAGTCATTATGTATATTAATGAGATACTTGCTCCTCTTAGCATCGGCGAAAAGAATAAGCTCACCTCTTTTATGGTGAATAATTACGTAAAAGCCGGCATGCTAAGCGCTCCAGAAAAGAAAAAATATACGGAAGAGCATTTGGGGTATTTGCTTGCGATTTCTTGTTTAAAAGACACTCTTTCGATGACGGATTTATCTCTATTGATTGAGATGGATTCCCATGTCTCTAATGACAAAAGCGTTCTTTATCGTTTCTTTGCTTCGATGACTAATGATGCTCTTCAAGAAAAAGCGAAAACCGTTCTTTCAAAAATTGAATCTTATGAAAGACGTTACGAGAAAGAAGCCGAAACCAATGATGCGAAAGCCGAAAGCGATCTTCGCGATGCTTTAGGGCTTACGGCGTTCCGTCTTGCGATTCAATCACAAGTGAACCAAGTAATTTCGAAAGCGATTTTAAGAGCGATTGCGGAAAATATGCATGGCGAAGAAGTGTGGGAAGCGGTGAATAATCGCGGCGCGCACGAAATGAAACGCGAGATGAAGATTTCGATGGCCGAATCGGAACGCATCGCGGTAGCGAAGCAAAAGCAAGAGGCGGAAAAATCTAAGAAGAACAAAAAAGAAAAAGGAAAAAACATTAAAAATCAGGAGGATAAAAAGAATGATTAAAAATGTTTTGGTTACAGGTGGGCTAGGCTTTATTGGAAGCGAAACCGCGATTGAGCTCATCCAAAGTGGCTATACGCCGATTATCATCGATAACTTGTACAATGCGAAAAAGTCCGTGCTTGACCGCATTGAAACGATTACGCACGTTCGCCCAAAATTCTATGAAATCGACGCGGCGAATTATCTAGATACCAAAAAGGTTTTCTTAGAGAACAAAATCGATGCGGTTATCCATTTCGCGGGCTATAAAGCAGTTGGAGAATCCGTGAAAAAGCCAATCGAATATTATGAAAACAACCTTGGCAGCGCTTTAAATGTTCTTCGGATTATGAAAGAAACGGGGACAAAGAATTTCGTTTTTTCTAGTAGTGCGACAGTATATGGGGTCCCTAAACGTGTTCCTCTGGTGGAAACTGATCCAATCGGAGAAGCGACAAACCCATACGGGGAAACCAAGATTATGATTGAAAGGATTTTAAAGGATATTTCCTTCGCCGATCCTTCTTTCAACGTGATTTTGTTGAGATATTTCAATCCAATCGGCGCTCATCCTTCTGGATTACTCGGCGAAGATCCTACTGGTATCCCTAATAACCTTATGCCGTATATCACCCAAGTTGCGATTGGAAAGCTTCCTCGCTTAAGAGTGTTTGGTAATGATTATCCAACGAGAGACGGAACGGGAATTCGTGACTATATCCACGTTGTTGATTTAGCAAAAGGGCATGTTGCCGCGCTGAAGAAATTAGACGAGGTTCCAGGCTTAGTGATTTATAATTTGGGAACAGGAAAAGGGACGAGTGTTTTAGAGCTCGTTCACGCTTTTGAAGAAGCAAACGGCGTTAAGATTCCTTATGAAATTCTTCCACGCCGTGCAGGAGACGTTACTGAGAACTACGCTTCTTGCCAAAAAGCGGAAAAAGAGCTTCACTGGAAAGCGACGCTTACCATTGTCGATGCATGTCGCGATGCCTATAACTTCCAGAAGAAGAATCCAAACGGAATCGAATAATTTTGGAAATGCCTAAAACTGTTTAGCCTCTTCTCGATATATCGGTAGGTCGATATATTAAACGTATGGATGGCATGACCTTAAAATACCTGATTGAAAAACAAGGCAAAAGCCTTTATTCGCTTTCTAAAGAAAGTGGCATTTCTTATTCCACGCTTCACGATATCGTCGACGGGAAAATCCCTCTTAATAAATTAAGGGTGGAGCTTTTCGCTATATTGTCCAAATCCTTGAACATCTCGATGGATGAGCTTTATAAAAACGAAAGGAAGCGTCTTACAAAAAAGATTCCTAAGGATTTCTATCCATGGTTTTGGGATACTGTACCAGATAAGATCAGCTTAAAAGATAATAAAAACTACGTGATTTGCCGTTTATTAAATAAAGGCAATATCGAACAAATAAAATGGCTCCTTATGACGTATACCGATGAGGAAATCAAAGATACTGCGCTTCACGCCAGGAACTTTGATCCAGTTGTCACAAATTATCTAAAGAACACGTATCACTTAAAGAAAGAAGACATGGTCTATTACAAGATGCATGCAGATATTCCGTGGAGGTAATTCGAATTATGCTTCATTTAGAGATATTGGATTGAAGTAGAATTCAGCTTCTAAAGGAAATATCTTCCTTTGATTTCATTCATAACTTTTATATGGCGGGAGGCACTGCATTATCTCTACAAAAAGGATATCGCATGTCTATGGATTTTGATTTTTTTGTCCTCATCTTTTTAACCCGGAAGTGATTATGAGCAAAGTGAAAGAAATTGATCCTTCATTTCAAGTCATTACCGTAAGTCATGATACCTGCGATTTACTCATCAAAGGAGTTCAGGTCTCTTTCTTTTATTATCCCTATTCTCAAATGGATGAGTTTGTCATAGATAAGGAATTTCCAGGACTAAAGCTTGCTTCTATTATTGATATTGCATGTATGAAATCCGCTACAATCAGTGAGAGAGGAACAAAAAAAGATTTTTTCGATTTATACTGGATAATTCATGATGAAAAATTAAGCGCGAAATCCTTAGTGAAAACAATGATGATGAAGTATGGCAAAGCCAGAAATTACCCTTTTGTCGCTATGAGCCTTCAGTACTTCGTAGATGCCGATGAAGAAAAGCTTCCAAATTTTTATAAACCTTGCGATTGGGAAACAATAAAGAACTTTTTCATTATTTTTTCTAAAGACTTTTCGCAAACGCTTCTTTCCAATAACGATTAACGCTACAAAATTAGACAAACATCTTCTTTTCGTTCATAGACGCTAAAAATGGTTCTTTGTATAATTTAATCGAGGACTAACATATGGACAAATTCGAAGTCGTTTTGCCGAATAACAAAAAGATTTTCGGCGCTGCTTATAAAAAAGAAGGAACTACAAAGAACATCCTAATTCAAACGGGTATGTGTGAACATGCGACGCGTTATGAACCTTTCGCGAAAATGCTAAACGAAGAAGGGTTTAACGTTTATATCATGGACGCTTTCGGGCAAGGATTAAATGTCGAGAAAGTGGAAGACCAAGAAAAGTGGCATAAGGGTGCCTTCTTTGATAATGTTGATGCGCTTGGTTTAATGGCAATGCGCTTAAAGAAAGAAGGAAAACCACTTGCCTTAATGGGGCATTCCATGGGTTCGTTTATGACGCAGAGTTTCTTAGAAAGACACCCTGGGATCGTTGATAAAGTCATCATCATGTCTAGCAATGGCCCTAATGCGAAACTCACTTTAAAGTTAGGGGCTTTCGTTTCTAAATTCATGGTGAATAAGAAAAACTGGGACAAAGAAGGAAAACAAATTCAAAAAATCGCTTGGGGCAATTATCTTGATCGTATCGATAATCCTAAAACGGAGAATGATTGGCTATCCGTTGATGAACAAAATGTTATCGACTTTATGGCTGATCCATACTGCGGATATCCTGCCACCAATGGCTTCTGGCATGAATTCTTAAGAGGATTGCGAACGCTCTATTTGCGGAAAAACCTAAAGAAAATCGATAAGAACCAAGAAATCCTTATTGTTGCAGGAAGTGAAGATCCGGTTGGAGCATGGGGGAAAGGCCCACGTGCTTTAGCGGATATGTACCGCAAACTTGGGGTGAAGAATGTTGAACTTCATATTTATGAAGGCATGCGACACGAAATCCTTCATGAAAAGGATTGCAAGCTCGTGGAAGACGACATTAAGCTGTTCTTGAAGTAGACATCTATCATTGAACTAGGTCATGATAAAACATGGCCTTTTCTTTTTTGCTTTAACTTATTCTATTAAAGCGGTCGGCATTATCTAAGTTATCGTTTTAGAAGCATAGGCGATTTCTTTTTGCTATTCTTTAGTCAAAGAACCACAACATAGGCATAAACAAAGGGGCCTACTCAGCATCATTCAACTGAAAAAGGAGAGAAAATGGAGACAATTGTTTTAGCTTTAATAGCGCTCAGCAACTTTACCGGATTTTCAGGGGGAAACAGTTACGAAACTACGCCTTTTCATCATAATGACGCGATAATTGAACACTTTGGTGGGGCGTCAAAAAAAGAAATTTCTTCAATTGTGAGGCGCGAAGATGTCTACAATTCAGGAGGGGAAAATGAGTATCTCCTCTACGAATTCGACACAGGGGCTTATTCGTTATATAGCAAAAAAGAAAAACGAACGATAAAGGCAATCAGCACATGGGATAAGCATTTGCCTTTTGAAGGGAAGTTTATGGTCTACTTTCCCTTTACCTCAGGACTTGGCATTAGTTATTTCGATGACAAAACCGAGAAATTCGTTGATATGATGAGTGAAAAAGTTTATGACTGCTCAGCAATTCGCTCGCACTTTAAAGATAAAGAGAAAAATAATGCGAACGAATACTACAAAGATGTTCCAATTACAAGCAACGTTAAAAAGATTAATAATTCGTTTTACTTTGAAAGGCTAAAGGGCAGACATGGTTCAAATACAAAAGGTACATGTACAGTAGTTGCTATACAAATTCTACTTGGGTATTTTGACACATTCCACAATGACAATCTCGTTCCTGAAAATTATGATGTTGTTGCTCGCGAAAGCATTAGCGCATGCCCATTAAAGATTACGGATTTTGCTCAGTCCAGTGGAACCGACGATCCGGAAAATGGGAATAATAATTTTCATGATTATCTCGTCAAAGATGTTGGAAAAAATGAACTCAATATTGATTTTGAGCATGGAGCAACACATCACGAACAAATGAGATTGATTCGAAAATATTTAGAGAAAAGAAATCTTCTCTCCGATTTCGATATTGAAACATCGGAAGGGAATTGCGGAGATGTGATTACAGGACGGACTAAGAACTTTATCAAAAATGCGATTAACAATAATCGACCTATCATAGCGAATGGACTGACTCACTCTGCTGTTGCTTTTGCTTACGACGATGAATATGTTTGGGTTCATACAGGTTGGGGATATATAGCTGCCACTCCGTGGAAAACGTATGTCGGCGCTGATGGTTGTTTTTGGCTTAGGTCTCCGACATGCATTGATATGATGTATACGGGAAGCGAATTTGGATCTGACAATTACTTTTCAACTTATAGAAACGTGTATGTTTCGCCAAGTGGCAAAGAGATTTCAGCTTTGACAATCAACCCTAAAGAATATAATTTTGACAAATCTATTTCTTATGAACAAAAGAGAACAGACATTTCTTTGAGGGGCATCTCGTTTAGATGCTATGGACGTGGTGCTCATTATTTGGAAGAAGGAAAGAAAGAGTCAATCAGTTTGCTCCCACCACCTGAAAATGATAAAGAAAAGACATTTTTCCAGTGCTGGTTCATTTCTAGATTACGAAAAATAAGAGTGAACATTGACTATAATTGCATTTTAAGTGAGCTGATTAAAAATAGGAAAATCCTTTATTTTGACATTTTAAAATACAGAGAATGGGAAAGACGCTATTATTGGGTTGAACACAAATCTTTCACCTCCAAAGATATAGATGAAGAAAAAAACATATTTTTCTATTGTTCTGTCGATGAACCAGTATGGGGCTTTCGACTTAGAATTGAACCAAATGAATCCCATAATAGAGGTAAGTTAAGCATCACTTTAAAAAACGTGGATGTTGTACTTGTTTAATTAGTAAGGAGAGGAATTATATTTATGAAGGCGACGCTTAATGACCCTAGAGGGGGAATCGTATCGAAAATCCCCTTTGTATTAAATCTCTTCGTTTGCTCACTTTATCTTATCTTGTTTTTCATCCCTTTGATTTATCGTCCTATACGTGTGTATCCGATTTTACCAGGCGAAGATCAACCAAGAATGATTGAGACATGGATTCGAATGTTTGATTTATTATTCCCTCCGTTCCGCTGCGTTTTCTTGGCTGTGGTTTTCTCCGTTTGCCTTTTTAACATCTTAGTTTCGATTCTTTGCTTAATTCTTTTGCGAAAGAAAAACAATCTTTGCTTTAGGCTTGGATTTGCTATTTGTTTATCTAATATTCTTTTGCTTAGTTATTCCATTATATGCCCTAGTTGTCCGAATGTGGTTTATTAGAGTCTGAATGCTGATTGTCTTACTAGAGTTATTAGAAATGGATCAATTGCTTAATATAGAATGAAATCTCCCCCTTTGAGAGGGGGAGAACAAACAAATGCTTATTTTTTGTTTTTGATATAGGTGTCGATTGCTTCTGCGGCAGATTTCCCAGCGCCCATCGCAAGGATAACGGTTGCAGCACCCGTAACGGCGTCTCCTCCTGCGTAGACTCCTTCTTTTGTTGTTTCGCCAGTTTCGCCTTTCGTAATAATGCAGCCATGAGAATTCGTGTCTAATCCCTTGGTTGTATTTTTGATAAGCGGGTTAGGAGAAGTTCCGATCGCTTCGATAACAACATCGACATCAAGCGTGAATTCGCTTCCTTGGATTGCAATAGGTCTACGCCGCCCGCTTGCGTCAGGTTCACCGAGTTCCATTTTGATGCATTTGATGCCTTTTACCATCAAATTGTCATCACCAAGAATCTCGACAGGGTTATTGAGAAGACGGAAATCGATTCCTTCTTCTTTCGCGTGCTCGACTTCTTCTTTACGGGCAGGGAGTTCTTCTAGGCTACGGCGATAGATGATATAGACTTTTTCAGCACCGAGTCGCATCGCACATCTACAAGCGTCCATCGCAACGTTCCCCCCTCCAACGACTGCAACAGCCTTTCCGTGCATGATTGGGGTCTCGCTATCATCTAGATAAGCCTTCATTAAATTGATGCGGGTGAGGAATTCGTTCGCGCTATAAACGCCTTTTAGATTCTCGCCAGGTATTCCCATGAAGCGGGGGAGTCCCGCCCCACTTCCGATATAGACTGCTTCGTATCCATGTTCATTCATGAGTTCATCAATGGAGAATGTTTTTCCAATCACGACGTCAGTGCGGATTGTTACGCCCATCTTTTTAAGGTTCTCCACTTCGAGTTGGACGATGGATTTTGGTAGACGGAATTCAGGGATGCCGTAGGACAAAACGCCACCCGCTAGATGAAGCGCTTCAAAAACAGTCACTTCATAGCCAAGCTTCGCTAAATCTCCAGCACAAGTTAGACCCGATGGCCCGCTTCCTACAACCGCCACTTTATGACCGTTATGGGTTGGTTTTTTGAATTCTACGAGATGATTTTCGCGCGCATAGTCCGCGACAAATCTCTCTAGGCGCCCAATTGCCACGGGATCGCATTTCATTTTCGGATTAGCGGCGCGGATGCAATATTTCTCGCATTGCGATTCTTGTGGGCACACTCTCCCACAGATGCTAGAAAGAGAAGAAGATTTTAATAAGACGTCATTCGCCCCTTTTAAGTCGTTCTCTCTAATCTTAGCGATAAAACCAGGGATATCGATATGGACTGGGCAGCCAGAGACACAGTGGGGGACTTTGCAGTTTAAGCAGCGATTCGCCTCGTCTAGAGCGATATCTAAGGTGTAGCCTGTTGCAACCTCTTTGAAGTTATGCGCGCGGACGCTTGCCTCTTGGCAAGGCATTGGATTCTTTACTTTGCTTGGATTGAATGCCATGTTATTTTTCCTCCGCTATTTTGAAGAGATTACAAGTCTCTTCGTACTTATGACGTTCATAATCGCGATAGATGCAGTTTCGTTTATTCGCTTCATCGAAGTCGACAAGATGCCCATCAAAGTCAGGTCCATCGACACAGGCGAATTTCATTTCGCCCCCTACCGATAAGCGGCATCCTCCGCACATCCCAGTCCCATCGATCATGATTGGGTTCATGGACACTACGGTCTTAATGTTGTATTTCTTCGTGAGCAAGCAAACGAATTTCATCATGACAATTGGACCAATTGCGATGACTTCATCGTATTGGTTACCTATTTGAATTAATGATTCTAGCGCGTTTGTGACAAGTCCTTTTTCGCCATAGCTCCCATCATCGGTCATGATTTTTAGAATATCGCTGCACGTTTTGAACTCATCTTCCAAAATGACGAGGTTTTTACTACGAAATCCAACAATTGAGTGGACTATTGTGCCCATTTCGTGAAGTTTCTCTGCGATAGGGAGAGCGATTGCGCTTCCTGCACCTCCGCCGATAATGCATACTTTTTTTAGCCCGTCGAGTTCACTTGGCTTTCCAAGAGGGCCAACAAAATCCTCTAGATATTCGCCTTCTTTTTTGTGATTCAATTCTTCCGTTGTCGCACCGACGACCTGGAAGATGATTTTTACGGTCCCTTCTTCGACATTCTCACCGGCAATTGTGAGGGGGATACGTTCTCCGTTTTCATTCACGCGGAGAATGATGAATTCGCCCGGTTTTGCTTTTTTAGCAATGTCAGGGGCGTAGATTTCCATCTGGGTGACGGTGGGGTTCAAAACCTTTTTTCTAACAATTTTGAACATACTTCCTCCTTATAAATCTATTGTTTTGTGGATTCTATCCACGAAGTAATCCTTTTTCTTTGTGTAGTAATGAAGTGATTTTTTGGACATTTGGATGCTTAATTCATCTAACTCTATTGGTGAAACTTTAAACCCATCCGCGTATAGATACCCTCTTCGAGACGAGTCGCTTTTGAAATGGATGGTTCTATTCGCATTAATCACTAATGGGCTACCGATGGTTTTATGGGCTTTAGAACGGATGCCCGCGACTTCCGTGAGCTCCATCACGCGAAGAGAGGAATCGAGTATAGCACCATTAAGGCTACGGTTATACGCCATTGAGCCAGAAGCGGTAGATACGATAATACCCGCGCCGAAATAGTGCTCTAGGTATTCGCCATCGAGAGAAATGTCATAATCGATATTTTGGGATAACCCGGTTAGATTGAATTCGTTTAAAGCGCAATAAGTGTTTCCTTCGTAATGAGCTTCTAATACATCGATTTCACTAAGAAGGTATTTTTCTCCATAAACAATCGTAGGGATGTCTTGAACATCTTCTTCCGTGAAATCGTTATAGAAGCCAATCGTTCCAGCGTTAAAGCAAAGATAGATGGTTTCTTTGTTCTTAGGGAAAGTCGCTTGCACGGCGTTTAAAAAAGTTCCATCTCCACCTACAATGATGACTAATTCTGGATTTATTTCATCTTTTTGAAAACGACGGTCACTAGAAAGCACGCCTAAAATTTTGTTCACGAAAGAGGATGCTTCTAATCCATTTTTGATAAATAAGCGGTACTTCATGCTGAATTAGGCAAATAGAAGAATGCTTCGCCTTGCCTTAATGATAATATAAAACGACTTATTTGTATTTATAGAATCCTTCTCCAGCGGCAACGCCAAGCTTACCTTGATCAATATAGCCTTTGAGCATATCGCGTTGAAGCTTGAAGTGGAATGGGGCAAGGAAACTAGGAATCTTGCAATAAGCATTCACGATTTCGTAAGCGGTTTTTAGTCCGACGACATCAAGGATTTGGAATGGTCCTTTTGGAGCGCCTGTTCCTTTGACCCAAGCGGTATCAATAGAAGCGGGATCGCTAATATCGAGAACATATAGATCCATCGCCGAGAAAAGGAAAGGAATTAGCATAGAATTAAGCAAATATCCTGCTTTTTCTTTCTTAACAGGGAGAGGAATCATACGAATATCTTTGGCAAATTGGAGCGTTTCATCGAAGTACTTCATATTCGTTTTCCCTTGCGCCATGACTTCGGCGATATTATTGAGCCAAATCTCATTCGCAAAGTGCATCGCTAAGTAGCGGTCTGGGCGACCTGTGTATTTCGCAAATGTGCTTGGTAGCATGGAGGAGCTATTGGTAAGAAGAATGGTTTTTGGATCAAGAAGAGGCGCGGCTTTCTTGTAGAATTCAATTTTCGCGTCTTTATTTTCCGTCATGGACTCGATAACGACATCGGCATCCTTAAACGCTTTTTTCATGTCGAGCTCAAGCTTAAGGCTTTGATAAGCTTCTTCGACTTTTTTCTTGCATTCTTCCGCGTCGAAATGATCTGGACTAGCAATACCCATGCACCATTTTTCTTTCGTGGTGGCCATTCTTTCGATGGCTTCAAGATAGTCTTTTTTCACCATTTCGATCTTTGGTTTGGTGCGGCCAATGCTTGACTCACTACGTAGCCAAATAGTCACGTCAAAACCGCAGTACGCGGCTTGGAAGGCGATTTGTGTTCCGAGGACGCCACCCCCAGCGACAACGACTTTTTTGAAACTCATTGTGGTTTCTCCTTATGAATGTAAAAAGTTAAATTAAATTATAAAGGAATTTTGTCTTTTAGGAAGATAGAATTAAGATTCCATCGAATGATTTTATTTATAGAGCCATATAAACTATGATGTTTTTCTTTCGTTTTGAAAGATGATTTTATTCGATATTTCGATATTTAATTCCTGATTTTATTCGCTGCAATCGAATGTTTTTGTAAGCGGTATCATTGAAGAAAATCAACCTTAAAAGCGGTTACTTTTTTGCTTTAAAAAATTAATAAAACTTAAAAATATCGCTAAAAAACTTGAAAAAATGCGGGGGGGTAAAATTTAGTCAATTTTAAGGAGAACTTAATTGTGATGAAAAAACGTAAAAAGACTAATTTGTTTGTTTTATTAGGTTTTATGGCTATGACAATGACGTTAGCTTCTTGCCAAGTCGCAAATGCCCCATCTGATTCAACTAATCCTGGCAACGAACCTACTAGGAGTCATAATGATGAAAATGTCACTGCCGTTTCGGCTAAAGTGGTAATTCCACCAAACAAAACGTCGTATTTTCCAGGCGAAACCTTTGATATCACTGGTTTATCGGTAGAAGTGACGATGTCGAATCAAACTACGGAGAATTACTTTGATACCGATTTCACTAATTGGACTCAAAAAGATGAACCTTTGACTGAAGAAGTTAAAGAAATTGAAGTTGATGTACCGAATTCTACTTTAAAAGTAAAAGTCACGATTACTGTCGGTATTGGCGATGCCAAATTGCTTCTTGATACATCCAAAATCAAAGAATCCTATGTAGTAGGCGATAAAATTGATTTGACCACAATTGTAGTCAGATTATCGCAAGGCGGCAAAGTCAGCAATTTAACCAATGATGACTGGGCTATTTATGATGGCGACACCCAAATTACCGATTTAGCTAATTATGAGCCTACTTCTGGGGAGCATACTTTGACTGTCAAATACGGGACCGCCTTAACCGCTAGTTTTACAATCGCCGTTAATGAGCCTAACACTGTTATCTATCCTTCAACTATCGAAGCGGAAGACTCGATTTTCAAACTCGACCAAGGTGAAGAGACTGATGAAAAAATCAGCAAAGCTATGGTTAATGGAAAAGAGGCTTCATTCGTAAATAGCTCCAGCTCAGCTGAATACTTTGATGAGAATAATAAATCCGTCCAGCAATGGGGTATTTATAATGGCGCTTCTGGAAAAGGCTCGGTTGAGAAATTAACCAATATTCGTGACCAAGTTTATTTCAAATTTAAAGTCAACGTTCCTCAGGATGGTAGTTACCAATTATTTGCAAGGGTTCAAAGAGATACGAGCGGTGCCTCATTAACCTTTAAGGAAGGCGCTTTCAAAGTGGCCGTTGGTGAAGGAACGGAAGTTTCTTCTAATGAGTTTACTTTGTATCCAGCTAATCAGCTTAAAGATTATGTCGATACAAAAGACGTCAAATATAGCTCTTATTACAATATGCTATGGTGGAGCTTTGTTAAGTTTGGAGACCTTAACTTAACGCAAGGCGAAAACACCATCAAAATTAAAATCGATAGCAACCTCACTAACACTCCTTTCCTTCCTAATATCGATTTCTTTGAAGTGAAAGAAAATGATTACGCTGTCGGCGATGAAATCTACAGCACGAGAAGTAAAACTCCTGTCGATTTAACGAAGAATAATATCTATTTAACGCAAGGCGAAAAGCTGACGGATATGTGCACATATATGGGAACTGGCTGGAAAAAGACGCCATTGGATTCTAGATGTCCGACCGAATACACCTATATCTATGTGAGATTGGCTGATGGTAGAGAAATTCCTGTTTTGCCATCGATGCTAAATATCGACTATGAAAAGCTAGGAGAGCAAGAAGTGACGGCTACAGTCAAGAATTTGACTCTCGATCAAGTCGAAGCTACTAAAACTTTCAAAGTCGTAATTCAAGAAAATATTGAAGAATAAAACCAAGAAGGATTAGCGAGCATGAGTACTGGAATCATAAAAAAAGTAACTCTTTTATCGCTGGCGGGCGTTCTTACTGGCATTGGCGTTGCTGGTAGCGTGGTTTGTTATCAAAACGCTGGCATTATCACTAACTATTTGTCCCCGGCGAAAAGCGTTGCTCATGATGTCGATGTGCAAGAGACGCTTTCTAAATCAGATGAACTGATACAGAAAATCGCTTCCGAAGGCATCACGCTATTAAAGAACGATGGCATTTTGCCTCTTATAAACGAAAAAAATGCAAGAATAAATCTATTCGGAATCGGTTCGACGGATAATGGAGAAAACGGTTTTAAGATTTCGGGCGGCGGTTCAGGTACCGTCACCCTTCCAAAAGAAAAAGCTGTTTTCTTAAAAGAAGGACTAGAAAGCTCTGGCTTTAAAGTCAACGAGACTCTTTATAATTTCTTCAAGAACAGCGGCACCAATCCTAAAACCGATTGGTGGAAGTCTTCGCAGACTGTTTTAGAGCAAGCGAAGCTTTATTCCGATGTGGCCATTGTCACTGTATCTAGATATACGGGCGAGAATTGCGATGATAAAGGGAACATGGGCGATAGCGCTTCCTATAGTTTTGACCAGCCTTTCCCTTCTTCTTATGTCGATAAGGACAAAGATGGCAGGAATTTTGTTCAGCTTTCCTTAAAAGAAGAAGCAATGATAGACTATTGCGCTAAAAATTATAAAAAGACGATTGTTTTGATCAATAGCGCCAATTCAATGGAATTAAAGTATCTCGATCGAGATGATGTCAACGCGGTCTTGTATGTCCCTTACACCGGGCAATCCGGCACCAAACAAATCGGCGAGATTTTAAAAGGCAATGTCAATCCTAGCGGGCATTTGACGGATACGCTTGTCGTCAATAGCAAAGACGACCCTACGTATGCTAATGCCGCTTGTAACGAAACCAATGGTCGCCAAATCAACTATGCCGAAGATATTTATGTTGGTTATAAGTGGTACGAAACCGCTTATCACGATGGTTATTTTGAAAGACAAGGGAAAAAATACGAAGATGCCGTTTATAGACCCTTTGGGTATGGCCTTTCTTATACCACGTTCAAATGGGAAATAAAGAGCACCTATTATTCCGATGAAAATGACGCCACCCATCAATTTAAAAGCGGTGACCAACTACCGAAAGACACCAATTTGAAGATTGCCATTGAGGTCACAAATACTGGCGATAAAGCGGGAAAAGATGTACTTCAGCTCTATGGCTTAGCCCCATACACAAAGGGTGGAATCGAAAAGCCTTATGAAGCATTGATTGCTTATGACAAAACTAAAGTTCTCTATCCTTCTAGCCAAGCGGATGCTGATCACCCAAATAAACAAACGATAGTCTTGGATGTCGACCCTTATTATTTAGCTTCTTACGATTGCTATGACAAAAATAACAATGGCTTCAAGGGCTATGAATTAGAAGGTGGAGATTATTCTCTTAGACTTCAAACTGACGCTCACACTACAAAGGATTCGTCTAAGGTCGAAGTCAAATTCACCATTCCAGCAGACGGCTATCTTTATGATAAAGACTCAGTCAGCGGTAACGAAGTCTCGAATAGATTCACTGGCGAGAAAGCCGAAGCAGGCGTTCCGATTGATGGAAATGGAAATGATAACGATGAAATTACTTATCTTTCTAGAGCCGATTTCGAAAAAACCTTCCCTAAAACGGAAACCACTCCTAGAACTAATGGCTATGATATAACAAAAGACGGAATCTATATTGATGACGCGACTTATTATCCAGAAGCCAAAAGGCCTACGATGAATAAAGTCACCGATAAGCCTTTATATCTCTACACTTTAAAAGACGGCAAGAAAGCTTATTGGCAAGCCTTAAATAAAGATGCAGGCGCTAAAGAAATCGTTCCTAATGAAGAGCTCATTATGAAATTAGGGAAAGATTATGACGCTGCTGAATGGGATACCATGCTTGACCAATTATCTTATAGAGACATGGCTCAATATATTTGTTTAAATTGGCAAAAATCTAATCCAATCGAAAGCATTGGCAAACCTTTGATTAAAGATATGGATGGTCCTTCCGGAGTTGCTAACGCTTATCTTTCTCCTAAAGAACTCGAAAACGTTTCTGCTTTCGCTTGCTCGCTACTAGTCGGTATGACTTGGAATAAGGATATCGCTTTTAACGAAGGCGTTGCGATGGCTGGCGAATTTAATTCCTTAGGCATCAGCGGTGCTTATGCTCCGGCAGTCGATTTGCATCGCCACGCCTATAATGGTAGAAACTATGAGCAATATAGCGAAGACGCATTACTCAGCGGCACTATGGGGGCCAAAGTTGTTAATGGCATGGTCACGCACGGCTTAAGCGGCTCAGTCAAACACTTTGTTTTGTCTCAGCCTGGCATGAATCCTAGCAATTACAACACTTGGGTAACGGAACAAAATCTTCGCGAAAACTATTTAAGACCTTTTGAAATCGCGGTCAAAGAAGGCGAAGCTAACTTCATCATGACATCGTTCAATAATATCGGCGGTGTCAAATGCGCTTATAGCTATGAGCTCATCAATGGTGTTTTAAGAGAAGAGTGGGGCTTTAAAGGCTCTGTCATAACCGATTATAGCGTTGGTTCTAAAACTAGAACTACCGCTAACCTGATTCGATCGGGCAACGACTTAAGATTTATCGGTCCTGACTCTTCTAGCGCTATGCAAGAGGTGAGCGAAGATAATGATGTTGATGTCTATTTATTAAGAAGAGCCACAAAGAATGCCTTATATTCTTTCTGCAATACCTACTATAAATCAAAAACTTATAATCCTAATTACAAAACCGCCTATGTTACTTACGAACAGCCGTTTGTGTGGTGGATTCCTACTCTTGTTGCTTTGGATGTCGTTTTAGTGGCAGGAGCTGGATTATCAATCTTCTTTGCCTTCCATACAAAAAAGGATAAAAAGAAAAAGATTGCTAAAAATAGCAAAAATTAGGAATCAACATTTAAGTCACAAGAGAGGGACGTTCTAGAGCTTAACTGGCTATAGAGTGCCCCTTTATCTAGTTATGGAAAAGCAAGATACGAAATTCCTCGCGAATTTCATCAAGAAATCGCCCATTTAAAATCCGAATGTAGCACTTTTATCCTTTAATGGGTTCCTTGAATTAATAGGGGAGTGAAACAATTTCAATCATTTTCAAATCGAAATTGTTTTATAGGCATCAAAAGGATTTCAAGCATCTAAATGCTATTCGCTTTCCATTTGAATCATTGGTAGACGCTTCTCAATACTCTTATCCCTTTATGCAAAAAGCAGCATATAGAGGTATGGTTTTAATATTATTTTCAAAACCAAAATTCTTCGCTGAAATCTTAATGCTATATTTTGGCTCGTATTTCTTTATGTATATTTTTAAAGATTTTGCCTTAACGTTATCGGCCGACTTAACTTCAACCGGAATCGGTTCGTCATCGATATGAATCACAAAATCAACTTCGGAAGTGTTATTGTCCCAATAATGTAGGTCAATGCCATTTGAGGTAAGTTCTTCTGCCACATAGCTTTCGGCGAGCATCCCTCTGACTTTGTCTGAGATATCAATGTTTTGAATGATCTTTTTTGGGGACAAGGAACCTTTCAACGTAAATAGTCCAACATCGGAATAATAAATTTTGAAAGTGGAGGGGTCTTCATAGGCGTTTAAAGGATAATGCCCCTCCGTTACTAATGTGCAATTAATGACAACATTCGCGGATTTTAGCCACGCTAAAGAAACTTCGTAGTTCTTGCTTCTTGCTTTCTTAGATACGGCAGAATAGGTGAATTTCACCGTTTCTTTGCCTAGCTGAGAAAAGATACTGTTATAGATCTCGATGGACTTAACAGTTTCGGCTGGCGTTGCGTATTTAGACATATCGGCAATATAAGCGTTTGATATCGAATTTTGCTCTGACCTAACCAAATTAAAATCATTCTTTTCCAAATAGGTTTTTACTGCTTGAGGATATCCTCCAACAACAAGGTATTTGCGATATAGTTCAAGTGCTTTTTCGTGGAGTGGGAGAGGCGTGAAAGTTTTGTAGGATTCCACAATCATGTTTCTTAGCGTTTCATTGCCCGTTGCAAGTAAGAACTCTTCAAAGTTCAACGGGTACATGTTTAAAAAATCAACCTTGCCAACAGGAAAAGAGAAATGACCTCTATTTATCGCTAGACCGAGCAACGAACCCGCTGCGATGATGTGATATTCTTTTGCCTCTTCATTAAAGTATTTTAAAGATGTTAATGCTTCTTCAGAGGCCTGGATTTCATCGAAGAAAATCAAAGTGTTTCCACGAGCAATAGAAGTGGAATAATACGCCTCCAAGTTGGCGACAATTGTTTTAGGATCCAACGTGTTTTTGAATAACGCAGCTAATTGTTTATCACTTTCGAAATTGCAATAAACAACGTTGCCATATTCCGCGTTTCCAAATTCTAAAACTGTATAGGTTTTGCCAATTTGTCTGGCGCCGTAGATGATAAGTGGTTTACGATTTGGGCCATTTTTCCAAGCGATAAGTTTGTCGGTGATTAGTCGTTTCATACTGCTTATTCCTCATAGTAATTTTAGTAATTCCCTATTATCTTTGCAATTAATATCACGTTTTACCTATGAAAAAACGTTAAAAATATCACGAAAAAGGATAGGAAACATTTCTATAGTTCTCAATAGAGAGCTCACTTTTAACACTTTTCGTTATCTTCATAAAATATCTATTTTTCTAGAAACTAGAACTTTTGCCTCCTTGTTGGAGATTAAAGAAATGCTTTTACTGCTTTGATATTTTCAAAAATTAAGACGAAAAATTAAACGAAGATTTTAGAAAATAAAAATTTGTAAGCGATTTCAAGAAAAGTCTTGAAAAACGCGGGGGGGGGGTTAAAATTTTGAAAATTTGTCACAAATAGAAAGGATTGTATGGACAAGAAAAAAGAAAATTTGTTTACGCGAATTTATGGTCACGTTAGCAAGGGCTGGATTATCGGCCGAGCCGTGAGCTGCGCCGCAATTGCCGCCTTAATCGTAGCGATAAGCGTTGGCACTTCGATTGCAAACTCCTATTCCTCTCAGCTTACTGCCTACCTTTGCCCGCCTCTGACGGACGATTCGCAAGTTTCGCAAGCACAAGCCGCAGGAGCTGAGCTCGCGAAAAAAGTGGAACTTGAAGGTGCGACGCTACTAAAAAATGACAATAACACCCTCCCTTTATCAAAGACTGACGACAAAAAAGTAAATGTTTTTGGATTCGGGTCAGTTGATTGGTCGTATGGCGGGATTGGAAGTGGATGTTCTGGCCAAGTGAGGCCCGAAAACGATGATCCAAATTCTGTCACCGATTTAATGAAGGCGCTCAACCGTTATGGGATCCAAGCCAATAGCGAATTGCAGAACTTTTATCGTGAGTGGTGCGAACCGGTTAATTTGATCAAAGATCCAAATAATACCGATAGGAATTTCGCTGCCACTCTTCGAGAACCTCCAATGAGCCAATATTCTAGTGAATTACTCGAAAGAGCAAAAGAATATTCCAATACTGCAATCGCGGTTATTTCTCGCACCTGCTTTGAAAACACCGATCTTCCTAATACCCAAAGAAAAGCCGGGCCTGGAATGAACGAAGACAATACTCGCCATTATTTAGAAATCTCAGCAGAAGAAGAGGAAATGCTTAGATATTTGGGTTCTAACTACGAGAAGGTCGTTGTTTTGATTAATGCTGGCAACATGATGGAGCTTGGCTTCATGGATTCTATTCCGGGTCTTGACGCTTGCGTTTATGTGGGCGTTACGGGGACTCAAGCTGCGGCATCAATCCCTGCCTTGCTTTGGGGCGATACTCCATTCTCTGGAAAACTAGTGGATACCGTTCCTTATTCTTTTAGCGATATGACATCAAGCTATTCCAATTGGTTTGGCGCCATTAGCTATGCAAACGGCGGACAAGGTGTCGACTATGTAGAAGGAATCTACGTCGGATACAAATGGTTTGAAACCGCCGACAAAGAAGGCGTGTGGACAAATATCGATAACAGTGCCACTTATGGAGAAAAGGCAAAAGGATATTATGGGGTTGTCCAATATCCTTTCGGATATGGCTTATCTTATTCGAATTTCGATTGGAAAATCGTCAAGTCTGAGCCTGAAATAGGGGCTTCTATTGACGAAAATACAAAGTTCAAGATTGACGTCGAAGTCACTAATACGGGCAGCTTAGCTGGGAAAGACGTGGTTGAGGCTTACGTCACTTTGCCTTACACAAAAGGTGGGATTGAGAAATCTTATGTTTCTTTAGTCGGCTATGCTAAAACTGAGCTTTTAGCGCCTGGAACTTCTCAAACGGTTACGATCGATGTCGACGCCTATGATTTCCTTTCCTATGATTGCTACGACAAAAACGAAAACGGCTTTAAAGGCTATGAGCTAGAGGCCGGGGATTATGAAATCAAGCTCATGACCGATAGCCACAACATCAAGAAAATCGGTGACGAAGATGCCGTCTTGAAGTTTAAGGTGGATAGCACGATTCTATGCGAAAAAGATAAATACACTGGCGTAACGGTGAAAAACCTTTTCACTGGTGACGATGCGATTGATGGATTCTCCATCGATGGGATTGAATCTGACTACAACGCGAATATTCCGTTTATGTCAAGGAATGACTTCCAAGCTGGCTATTCTTTCCCGAAAAGGACGAATGAAATCGCAAAAAGAGACTTGTCCGATCGAGAGAATAAGGTGCTTACTTATTCCGCTAGTAAAGCAAAAGAATGGGATAATGCAACGACTGACGCTTTCGGCAACGAAGTGAATCAAACTAAGCCAACATGGGGCGCTAACACCGACTTTAAGGTTGCTGACGCGAAAGGTGTTCCTACCGAACTAGGATTAGAATTAGGCAAAGACTATAACGACTCAAGATGGGACGATGTGCTCAATCAAGTCAAATATAGCGAGGCTATTTCTTTAGTTTCGAAATCCCCATCGGGGAATAAGGCGATTGCTTCTATCGGAAAACCTAGACTTTTGGCTTACGATTCTATGATTCAAATCAAGGGTTTTGCTGGTAAACCTAGAGGAACTGGTAACCCATCAACAACGATTTTAGCGATGAGTTGGAACAAAAACCTCGCTTATCAATATGCGACAAATTTCGCGAACGAAATGAACGCGATTGGCGTTCAAGCCGTCTTCGGCCCTGGTATCAATCTCCATCGTTCTCCTTTTGGTGGAAGAAACTTCGAATACTTCTCCGAAGACACCTATATGACAGGCGGTATGGCTCGCATTATTGTCCGCGGATTACAAAATTATGGCTGCAGCGTTGAGATGAAGCATTTTGCCTTAAATGAACAAGAGTCTTGGCGTTATGGATGTGGCACTTGGCTTACGGAGCAAGCGCTTAGAGAAACGTATTTACGTCCTTTCCAAAGAGTGACGGAAGAAGAAAATCTATCTGGTGTGATGACTGCCTTTAACCGCATTGGATCATTATGGGTTGGCGGAAGCACTGCTCTAATCACCGGCGTTTTAAGAAACGAATGGGGCTTTAAGGGCTATATTGATACTGACTGGACTGAAGGTATTATTGGCACTCCTGATGAACAACTTCGCGCTGGAGGCGAAATCGGGATGGCCCAGGCTTTAGGAGATTCTATCTCTTACGATTATAGAGAAGAGGCTACCTCTCCTCGTTTCCAAAACCGCCTAAGAGATGCTGTTAAGCATGTTTTGTATGGATGGTTATCCCCAAAATACCAAGCAAGCGTTTATGAGCCTAGCGAAGGTGAGAACGTTACAACGTCCTTCACCATTCAGTCTTGGCAGTGGTGGCAACCTTCAATCATTGCCTTAAATTGCCTTGTGTATTTTGGATGCGCAATTTGGCTTGTTTGCTTATTTGTTCCGTCCAAAAAACGCTTAAATGATGATCCGACTGTGCCAAATAACGGCAAAAAGAAGGAGAACGCATAATTATGAAAAACAAAAATAATACATCTTTAATCAAGGGCCTCTCCGTTGGCGCTTTATGCTTAGCTCTAGTGGCGACGGTTGGAACCGTATTCGGCGCTTCTTATTCAAGCTGGAAAAATTATTACGAAATGATGCTCAAAGAAAAAGAGCAATACGATAAAGAGCATGCCCCGGAAGTGACAACGATGAATGGAATTTCCGTCAAAATCAAAGACGGGGTGGGCTTCTATAAAAACGGAAAGGCGAAAGCGATTAAATCCAATTTCGTGGTTGAAGGCCTATACACGATTGGCAATGAAGTAAACCAACGTGATTACACCGAAGAGCTCACCGATTATTCAATCGAAGCGCCAGAAGATTTCACGGAAAAGGGAGGAGAGGTCGTCTTCCATTACGTTAAGCAAGAGCCGGAGCTTGATGAAAATGGCAATGAGAAAAAAGACGATGAAGGCAATGCGGTTCTTAAGACAGTTTATGATTTTACGGAAACTCTTACGATTAATTTAGTTGACGTGAAACCGGCTTTGATTTCCATCACTCATAATCCTTATATTGTGGCTTATGCCGAAGGGGAGAGGTTTAATCGTGATGGCTTAGCCGCCGATATCATCAATAACGATGGATCAATTTATGCCTCTAATATCTCTCTTTCTTTATTAACCTTCCCAACCAATCGTTTAACGTTAGAAACGACAAGCGTTAAAGTCGAGTTTAAGTTCGGGGATGGAGAAAATGACATCGCTTATGGCGAAATCCCTGTAAAAGTTATGCCAAAAGATGAATTTTCTAATGGAGAATTAGAAACATTTACCGTGGAAGGCGATAACTTCATTGAAGCGGGAGAATCGTTAGCTAATTATAAGCCGATTGTATATGGCACTTATTCTAGCGGGAACCGCATCTTGCTTGATGAAAGCGAATATAAATTAACCGGATTAGTGGGCGATGCCGAATTTGGAAAGAATTATTTTATTACAATTACTTCTACGGAAAATCCGCATGTCACTTCTCGTACCTTATTAACGACGATGAAGAACTTATCTAGCGTTGATGCTTCCGTAAGTGGCGCAACAAAATACGATGGCTATGTGAAGGATTTTGATAATAATGATTACGTTGAATTCAGCTATACATCGAGCAAAGAAGACGTTGTCAAATTCGCTTTAGACATGTCGAACGGGTATCTAGACTATAGTGGTAGCAAATTTGTCTCAAAGGCGATTGATTTTAGCGACTTCGCTTATGTTTCGATTAATGGTACCATCAAAGATATTTCTTTCACCTTCCTAGGGGGAGGCGCCTTCGATTATTTATCGGATGCCTATGCTAATTATCAAAAAGTGGATTTGGGCGCCTATAGAATAAAAGCGGGAGAAAATAAAATCCGAGTTACTTTCAAAGAAAGCAACACAGGTAAAACATCCGCTTTCGGCGAATATGTCGCAGGTGCGATCTCGAAACTGGAAATCTCTCCTAATTCAAGTTCGCAAGAACATTCTATTTTCGGCGAATATTTTAACGAAAACGCTAATCCGACCCTCTCTATCAGCCAAAATACAACTTGGAGCAATGATTTAGCTTGGGTTTATGCTTCTTGTAGCGACGATGAATACGCTTATTTCTATTCACGCAAACCAGGCAGTAATAATGTTTCGATCATTAAATATGATTTGAATTCAAATCGGGTTGTAGCGAGTTCTGCCTATTTTGCTTTGCTTGATGAAAACCATACGCCTTTGTTTATAAAGGATGGGTATATCTACACCACAAATAATAGCGGCGTGTTCTTGCGCCTACCGCTTTCATTCACTGGTAATGGAACGGCGAAATTTGAAGTTTTGCCAAAGCTTGCATTTGAAAATGTCACTGACAATAAAAAGATAAAATCCGCCTATTTCAATCAAAGCACAAGGCAATACGCTCTACTTCTTGATAGCGGCCTTAGCTATTTTGATGCAAATGGTAACTATTTGTATGGCGCTAAATCGTTCAAAACTGGCGTGAAGGTTACGGGTGATGGTAGTTATCTTTATGTATTTACGAATAAAAGCAATGGCGCAATTTCCCCTTCTATCCAAATTTATAATTGGGCTGGCGAGTCGATAAAAACCATTAACCCAACTAACACAATTGAAACGATGGGAATAGAAGAAGAGAAGAAATCCAGCACAAATGTCCAATCCATTGTTGCCATGAACGGAAACCTATATTTCACGATGGTTCGTTGGTTGGGCGGCAATAATTCGAGCGTATATAAAATTGCTGCTATTGGCGAAAATAGCGCATCCGAATCCATTGAGCGCTTGGGCTTATACGAATATATCTCTGCTTGTGAGCAAAAAGGCGTTGATCCAAAATTCAATCCTTCCCTTTTCTCTAGCAAAGTTATAGATAGTCAAATGGAGATGTACGCTCATGGCATTTGCTCGGATGGAGAAAATCTCTACATTACGACAAACGTTGTAGCGGGTGATACTGTAGTGAAAAAATTTAGCATCGCTACAGGCGAATACTTGGGTAAAACGGCTTCGTTTAAAAGAATAGACGCATGGTCGAATTCCGATTACCTTATGTATAAAGATGGCTTTGTCTACATATTCTCTGATGATGGTATTAGACGAGTGAGTGCTGAAGACATCTCGCCCGATAACACGCCTACTTTCGAATCCAATGCGCTTACGATTGAAGGCATCGATAAGGCAAAGGCAGGCGTTTACAATGCAACCGTCAATAAGATGGCCATTATGACAAGCGGCAAGCTCAATATTGTCGGTGGAAAATCGCTAAAAGTTGAGAAATCCGTTGCCGCCTCAAATGGTTTAGGAATGGCTAGCGACGCAAATTATATTTATGTCTTCTTTGAAGAGAAGGTAAAGAATGCGACTGCAAAATTCTCTGTTTATGATTGGTCTGGGAATTTAGTCAAAGCCAATCAAACAATCACCGGTCTTTCTAACGGCATCGATGCGAGCAACAACATTCAAGGGATGACCATGGTTAATGGCGAATGTTATTTCATGGTTAGCCGTTGGTCTGGGAAGAGTCAAATTGCGAAAGTCTCTTTCAATACATCTATTCTTGACTAATCATCCATAAACAAAAAAGGCTGCCGAGAAACGTTTTGCTTCTTGGCAACCTTTTTATTATTTCACGAATTCTTTTAGCAAATTGAAATAATTAATAGCTGATTAGACGAATCTACATCTTTGCTTTATATCCAGCGTCACTAACGGCTTTGATAAGTTTTTCGTTAGGAACGTCTTTGCTCAAAGTGATGGTCGCCTTTTTGTCTTTTAGTGAGACATCTGCTTTAGTGACTCCATCGACTTTTTCTAGTGCGCTTTTGACGTGACTAGCGCAGTGCTCGCACATCATTCCTTCAATAGCAATTTCGATTTTCATGTTTTTATCCTCCTTGTCATTGCTACTCGTATTGATTGGACACATCTCATTCGTTAAAAACGCAGGCGAAGGCTTTGCGTTTTTCTTATGTCCTTTATTTATATAAGGTTTAAACAAATTGAGTCTTAAAGCATTTAATACAACCGTAACGCTAGATAAACTCATCGCGGCGGCGCCCATCCAAGGACGTAACTTCGCTAAGCCGAACGCGGAGAATACCCCTGCGGCAATCGGAATCATAATTAGGTTATAGATAAACGCCCAGAAAAGGTTTTCTAGGATATTACGGTATGTGGCTTTTGAGATTCGGATTGCTGCTACCGCGTCCATTAAGCTAGATTTCATTAAGACGATATCACTAGAATCGATAGCGATATCGCTTCCTGCTCCGATCGCGATACCAACATCCGCCTCCGTTAATGAGACCGCATCATTAATGCCGTCGCCAATCATCGCGACCTTGCCGTTTTCTTTAAGACGCTTAATCGCGTTTTGCTTATCGAGTGGCAAGCAATTAGCGATCACGCTTTTGATTCCGACTTCCTCTGCAATCGCACGTGCCGTTCTTTCATTATCCCCCGTTAACATAATCGGGGTAATTCCCAAATCGAAGAATTCTTTGATAGCTTCTTTAGAATCTTCCTTGATGACGTCACTTACGGCGATTATGCCAAGATAATGATTGTTTTTTGCAAATAATAGAGGGGTTTTGCCACCTAGTGATAATTCATCGATTTTTTGATTAATTTTTTCGTCGATTATTCCTTTTTTCTTAAAAAAGAGGGGAGAACCAGCAAGATATTCATCATTTCCGATTGTCGCTACTAATCCACTTCCTACTAGATTTTGAAAGGAACTAGTTTTTAATAAAGCGATATTTCTTTCTTTTGCTTCTTCATTGACGGCAATCGCAAGGGGATGAGAAGAATTCGCTTCAATCGAGGCGGCGATTTGTAAGAAATCATCTTCGTTATTCGTAGTAGGAATGATATCGGTCACTTTTGGCTTCCCTTTTGTGATCGTTCCGGTTTTATCTAAAACAACGAAGTCAATTTTGCCTGTCGCTTCTAAGGCGCGCGCATTTTTAAAGAGGATTCCGTTTCTTGCCGCTAAGCCGTTTCCGACCATAATCGCAACAGGCGTAGCAAGTCCTAAGGCGCATGGGCAAGAGATAACTAGGATTGATATCGCTCTTTCTAGGGAATAAGAAAGAAGAGTTACTCCCTCTAAAGAGCTCACGAATTCCTGCCCAAATATCATCCAGAAAACAAATGTAATCAAAGAGATGAATAAAACGATGGGGACGAAGATTCCTGCGACTTTATTAGCGACCTCGGATATCTTCGTTTTGGTGCCACTAGAAGTTTCTACCATCTTAATGATTTGGCTTAGTGTTGTTTCTTCTCCTACATGCCTCGCTTCGCAAACTAAGGCACCGTTTTGGTTAATGGTCGCGGCACTTATTTTATCGCCTATTTTCTTATCAACGGGTAAAGACTCGCCTGTAAGGGGCGATTCGTCAACTGCGCTTTCGCCCCTTTTGATAATGCCGTCTACTGGGATGCTTTCGCCAGGTTTCACTAGGAAAAGGTCACCGACTTTTAAAGAACTTGCTAAAACGGTCTTTTCTTCATCATTGATTAATAGATGCGCTTCTTTTGGTGCTAAATCGAGTAAGCCTTTTAATGCGCTTGTGGTTTTGCCTTTGCTATAGGATTCAAGCGTTTTTCCGATCGTAATAAGAGCGGGAACCATGCCACTAGTTTCAAAAGACAAATTCATTGCGTCTCTCATTAACGAATTCATATTCATGCTTAAGGCGTCTCTACCCATTAAGTAGAGCATCGCGACGCTATAAATCCAGGCGATTCCTGATCCTAGCATCACAAGCGTATCCATGTTTGGGGAGCGATGGAGCAACGTTTTTGATCCGGATAAAAAGAATTCGTGATTAATGAGCATAATTGCTAACGACAAAAGCATCTCGGTTAAGCCTAGATAGAACGGGTTATCATAGAAAACGCCTAATGGCCAATTTAGCATATAGCCCATTCCTAAATAAAAAAGGGGAACGAGCAAAATTAATGAGGCAATTAATCGTTTTACTAGATGTGGCGTCTCCTTATCAAGAAAACGGTCGTCTTCTATAGACGAAGTTTCTTCTTTTTTATTTGCTATAGAAGCGCCATATCCTGCTTTTTGAATCGCCTCGATGATTTTAAAAGAGGTAGCGGGCTCTTTATAGCTAACGAGTAATGAGTTTGTAAGAAGATTCACCGAAGCATCACTAACGCCTTTGACGCCTTTTACGGCTTTTTCTACTGTATTCGCGCAGGTTGCGCAGCTCATTCCACTAATATCGTATTTTTCGTTTTCCATAATCATTGTAACCTCTTAATGATTTCAAACACTTCGTCAATCGCCTCATCCTTCCCTTCGAGGACACTTTCTTTCACGCACGTATTCATATGCGTTTTCAAAATGAGATATCCTACTGATTTGAGTGCTTTTTCAATCGCGGCGATTTGATTCAAGATATCCCCGCAATACCGGTTCTCATCTAACATTTTTGAGATTCCTTTCATTTGTCCAACCAGGCGATTGATTCTTGCCTTTAAAGCTTTAAGTTCTTCTTGGTTTCTTTCTGTTCTTCGGGTTTTTTGGCAACAGTTTTCCATGCAAATGGCCTGCCTTTCAGAAAAACAATATACCCTATGGGGGTATATATCAAGCAAGATGCTTTATTAATCAAACGCTTTGAGTAGAATAGAAGCCATGAAAAGCGAACGAATTGATTTTGAAGGACTAGCTAACTGTCGCGACCTAGGGGGTTTCGTAGGCTTAAACCACAAGAAGACGGTTTATAAGAAAGTATTCCGTAGCGATTCCCTTGATCACCTTACGGAAAACGATGTGAAGATTCTTTCTGAGAAGCTGCACGTTCGTTACGATATCGATTTGAGGGCCCCTTTAGAAAACGCTATTTTTCCTGATACGAAGATACCAGGCGCGGAATATTTGTCTCTCCCTACCCAAGGAAGAGATTTTATCGTGAATAATGAAAATCATAAGCCCTACGATTTCGGTGATGTTAATTTGAACCGGAACGTTAATTTTTTGTTCCATTGGGACAAGAACGGATCAAGCTTAGAAGCCATGAAAAGGAATTATCGAGCAAGAATCATTGATGAAGAAGCTAAACGCAGTTACGCAAAATTCTTTTCTTTGCTTGCGAATTTAGATGAAGGATCGGTTTTGTTCCATTGCCATGATGGCAAAGACAGGACTGGGGTTGTGACGATGCTTTATTTAGGGATACTTGGAGTATCTGACGAAGATATCTTAGAGGATTATCTAGCCACGAATATTTACGTAAAAAAGAAAATTGAAGCAAGAAAAAAATATTTCGATGAAGTCATACATTTATCACGGAGCGACCCGATGTATGAATCTCTATTACTCCTTACGGGTGTCCATAAAAGCTGGCTACTAGAAGCGATGGATGAAGTGAATAAGCACGGGGGTTATGAAGAGTATCTTCTTCATGAGGCGAAGGTGAATAAAGAGACGATTGAGCGCGTTCGCAATAAATATCTTCAATAAGCGCGTTCCTAAACTATTTTGGTTTGGTTAATCAAAATACATTGAACAAAAAGAAAACTACTCATATCGCTACGAGCAGTTTTTTGTTTGAGAATTGATTAAGCTTTGTCAACGCTTCCGAAGAGTTTCATCTTCTCTTCGACTTTCGCGCAGATGGCATTGAATCCTGGTTTTAAGATCTTGCGTGGGTCATATCCTTTTTCAAGGTTATCCGCGGTTGGATTGGCTTTTCCGCTTGCGCAGTAATCGATTGTCGCTTGCGCGAAAACGAGTTGGCAATCAGTGTTGACGTTGATTTTGCTCACGCCGTTTTTGATCGCGTGGACGATTTGATCGTCTGGGATACCAGTTCCGCCATGTAAGACAAGAGGGATGCCACCGGTGGCTTTGTTGATTTCTTCAAGCGCATCGAAATGGAGACCTTTCCAGTCGGCAGGATAGATGCCGTGGATATTTCCGATGCCAGCGGCTAAGAAATCGATGCCAAGATCAACGATCTTTTTGCATTCTTTTGGATCAGCGACTTCTCCATCGGCAGTAACGCCATCTTCGGTTCCGCCGATTGCGCCGACTTCCGCTTCAATGGATAAGCCTTTATCGTGAGCTAACGCGACGAGCTCAGTGGTCTTTTTGATATTTTCTTCAAATGGAAGAGAAGAACCATCAAACATGATGGAAGTGAATCCGGCATCGATGCATTCTTTTGCGGCTTCATAGGTGCCATGGTCAAGGTGAAGAACGACTGGGACGGTGATGCCAAGGCTTTCGTCCATGGCTCTTACCATTGCGGCAACGGTTTTAAAGCCTGCCATATATTTTCCTGCGCCACAGCTGACGCCTAGAATCACTGGCGAATTGAGCTTTTGGGCGGTGAGAAGGACGGCTTTCGTCCATTCAAGGTTGTTGATGTTGAATTGTCCAACGGCGTAATGGCCATTGCGGGCGAGTTTCAACATTCTAGTAGCATTTACTAACATGATTGAGAACCTCCAAGTTCCAAAGAATATTATTCCTTTCTCTCACTTTCTTTGCAACTCTATCGACTTACTTCTAAAATAAATCGTATGGATTTTAGTGGTTGGGAAAAACTTTCTCTTGTCGATTACGATGACCGTATCGCGACAACTCTATTTGTAGCGGGTTGCAATTTGCGTTGCCCATTTTGCCATAATAGCGCCCTTGTTTTGCATCCAAAGAATAATCCGACAATTCCTTGGGAAGAGATTATGGAATATCTTGAGCGGAGAAAAGGCGTGCTAGATGCAGTAGTTATCACGGGCGGAGAGCCGACGTTGATGAATGACCTCATCGAAAAGATGCAAGACATTAAGAAACTTGGCTATTTAATTAAATTAGATACCAATGGAACAAATCCGGATTTATTGATGGATTTATCTAATCTTGGTTTAGTGGACTATATTGCCATGGATATCAAAAATTCTTTACCAAAATATGGTGTCACTTCGGGGAAGCCATTACTTGATACTTCAAAAATAGAAGAATCCATTCGTTTTTTGATTAATGGCGTTGTCGATTATGAATTCCGGACAACGATCATCGATGAATTCCATACGAATTTGGATATGGAGCGAATTGGCCAATTGATTGAAGGGGCGAAACGCTATTACCTTCAGCACTATATCGATAATGAATATTGCATTGAGCGTGGTTATCACGAAGTAGCAAAAGAAAAAGCTCTCGTTTTCAAAGCTATCGTAAGCAAATACGTCGCGCAAGTTTCTTTGCGAGGCTATGAATAAAAAGAAAACGCTAGGCGAACCCAGCGTTATTTGACCGAATATAAATATTTATTTGCGCTTAAGCTCGCAATTGCTCCATCTCCGCATGCGGTAGTGAGCTGACGCACTTTTTTGTCCGTGCAATCACCAGCGGCGAACAATCCTTTTGTCTTTGTACTCTTATCTTCATCCACTTTGATGAAGCCGTGGTTTAGTTCGACTAGATTAGAGAATCTATCGTTATCAGGAACTTGCCCAATCGCAACAAACGCGGCTTTTGCAGGGATTTCTATCATTTCTTTCGTGAGGGTATTTTCATAGCGAACTGCCGTTAAGGAAATTCCGTCTCCGATAAATTCTTTCGAATTCATGTTGTGATAAACGGTTACGTTCTTTAAAGATAGGAGCGCATTAACAAGAACTTCATCCGCGAAAAAGCGATCGAATAAAGTAACGACATTGACGTGGGAGCAAATGCTAGCGAGCATCAAGGCGTATTGGAGGGCGCTATTGGCGTCCCCGATGACGGTTACGTCTTGGCCATTATAGAATGCCCCATCGCATACGGCACAATAGGAAATTCCATGTCCTAGATATTTATCTTCGCCTTCGATATTTAAGTGACGGTGTTTAACGCCTGTTGCGATAATTACTGCCTTTGCTTTGTATTCAGCGTATTGGCCTTTAATGATAAAGACGTCGCCTTCTTTTTGAATGGACAATGCTTCATCGAGTTCGAAAGACCCGCCTAAAGCACTATATTGCTCAAACATATTATTTGAGAGTTCTAGCCCACTGATGGATGCGATGCTTGGGAAATTCTCAACGCGAGGAGAATCGGCAATTTGACCTCCAATCGCTTCTTTTTCGAGCAAGGTAACGCTTCTACCTGCTCTTAGAGCATAAAGACCTGCCGTTAAAGCAGCAGGTCCTCCACCGATAGTAATGATATCAGGCGACATGTCCGCCTTTGACTTTCTCGATGTATCCGCGAATGAGAGAAGCATTCTCATACACGTCATAGCTATCGCCATTAGGAACGATAAGGGTTGGGGCTTTTGTGACGCCAAACGCTAAGGTGGTTTCTTTATTGCTCATCGCATCGATGTTTTGATAATGAATCCCTTCTTTATCAAGGAGCATCTTCGCCATCTTGCAGTTCGGGCAAGTTGCAGAAGTGAATAGCATTGGCTCTGTCACTTTTGGAAGAGCGTGCTCATGTTTTTCAGCGCATGCACAGTGGTCGCCTTCTTCACTATGGAAGACACTTGTGGATGGGTCATAGGTCTTACGGTCTTTGAATTCCTGGCTCTTACCAGCGTTCCAGTTTTTCACCGGACGGTAGTAGCCAGTGATGCGGCTATAGACTTCCGTTTCTTTCCCGCATACTGGGCATTTCCAAACTTCACCAGCTAGATACCCATGGTCTGGGCAGATGGAATAAGTTGGAGACATTGTGTAATAAGGGAGTTTGTAGTTTTCGGCAATCTTACGAACGAGTTTCATGCAGCTTTCCCAGTTTGGAAGACGCTGGCCCAAGAAAGCATGGAAAACGGTTCCAGAAGTATAAAGGGTCTGGAATCTATCTTCGATATCCAGCGCTTGGAAGATATCGCTTGTAAATCCAACAGGCAAGTGAGAGCTATTGGTGTAATAAGGAACTTCGCCAGCCTTTCCAGCGGTGATGATATCTGGATAACGCTCGCGGTCATGCTTTGCTAAGCGGTAAGAGGTTGATTCGGCTGGTGTCGCTTCAAGGTTGAAGAGGTCACCATATTTTTCCTGGTAATCGCTTAAGCGGGTTCTCATATGGTTAAGAACTTCAACGGTGAAGTCTTGTGCGTCTTTATGAGAGAGGTCTTCTTTGATCCAACGGGCATTGAGGCAAGCTTCGTTCATACCGACTAGACCAATCGTGGAGAAGTGGTTCTTGAAGGTTCCTAAGTAATGCTTGGTGTATGGGTATAATCCCGCTTCAAGCAAGGTTGTGACGGTCTTACGTTTGATGTCCAAGCTTCTTGCTGCAATATCCATCATGTGGTCAAGACGAGCATAGAAGTCTGCTTTATCGGTCGCTAAGTAAGCGATACGCGGCATGTTGATCGTAACAACACCAATCGAGCCAGTGGATTCGCCACTTCCGAAGAAACCGCCGGATTTCTTGCGGAGCTCACGTAAATCTAGACGTAAGCGGCAGCACATAGAACGGACATCGCTTGGCTTCATATCGCTATTGATGTAGTTAGAGAAGTAAGGGGTGCCGTATTTAGCAGTCATTGTGAAGAGAAGTCGGTTATTTTCCGTATCGCTCCAATCGAAATCTTTCGTGATGGAATAAGTTGGGATTGGGTATTGGAAACCACGTCCATTCGCGTCGCCTTCGATCATGACTTCAATGAAGGCTTTGTTGATCATGGCCATTTCTTCCTTGCAATCGCCATAAGTGAAGTTCATTGGCTTTCCGCCGACAAGCGCTGGAAGATTTGCCATATCATCAGGAACGGTCCAATCTAATGTGACGTTAGTGAATGGCGCTTGCGTACCCCAACGAGATGGGGTGTTCACGCCATAAATAAAGCTTTGGATGCATTGCTTGACTTGTTTGTAATCAAGGTTATCCGCTTTGACGAAAGGTGCTAGATACGTATCAAAGCTTGAGAAAGCTTGCGCGCCTGCCCATTCGTTTTGCATGATGCCTAAGAAGTTCACCATTTGATTGCAAAGGGTCATTAAGTGACGAGCTGGAGTGGAAGTGATTTTACCAGTGACTCCGCCTAAACCTTGTTGAATAAGTTGTTTAAGCGACCAACCAGCGCAATAGCCAGTGAGCATGCTTAAATCATGGATGTGGATATCGGCGTTACGGTGAGCGTCGGCGATTTCTTTATCATAGACTTGGGAGAGCCAATAGTTAGCGGTGACGGCGCCAGAGTTAGAAAGGATTAAGCCTCCGACCGAATAGGTGACTGTACTATTTTCTTTAACGCGCCAGTCGTTAAGGCGGAGATAGCTATCGACAACAGCGGCATAGTTAAGTTCGGTTTTCTTGATGTCACGGAGTTGAGCGTGTTTATTACGATAATCCATATAAGAACGAGCGACATCAACGTATTGAGCTTGAATCAATACGGTCTCAACGCTGTCTTGAATATCCTCTACCGCGATGATTTTTTCTTTCACCTTTTTCGAGAAATCGGCGGTAACACGAAGTGCTAAAAGTTCAAGAATCTCTGGGGTGATGGTGACGTGCTCTTGATCGAAAGCACGGCCCATAGCGGCCTCAATTTTCTTGATGTTAAAGTCAACGATTGAATTGTCCCTTTTCTTAACGCGCAACATAACATAGTCCTCCTGAAATTTGATGTGGGTTGGGGTTAGAAAGCCATAGGGTCTTAGCTTTGTAGAACCCTAGCTATAACCATTCTATACTACGAACAGAGTAAGACGCTTCTCATATGCTCTATTCGCCGTGCGGAAGATATCATACCGAGCAAAATTCTAATTTCAATTATCAAAAAGATTCTTAAAGTAAAAGAAAACTTTTCGGTGTTATATCGTCTTCTTTTTTCTAAAGAAAAGTCGTGGTTTTGCGCCGAATTTTGAAACGCTATTTTTGAAAGAAGAAAGTCAATATCGATTTATAGCAAACTATACACTGTCTAAAGAAAGCAAAAAGTCTTCGGAAGGCGCCTAACAAAACAATTTTAATTGTAAAGATTCGCTATTTTTTTGACGAACGAATGAATCTGTCGCACTCGTTAAAATATTCGGAAGAGAATAAGAGAAAAGTCGTAGTATATTTATATGGATGAAATAAACAAGGAGAGTTATTTTTCATGAAAAAGAAGAAAAGTTTCAAAGAGCAACAAAAGAACTTTTGGGCAGATTTCAAGGCCTTCATGTTACGTGGCAACGTGCTTGATCTTGCCGTTGGCGTTATCATCGGCGGTGCGTTCAACGCGATTGTTACCGCGCTTGTTAACATTTTGCTTAGTATTTGCACTTGGACAGTCCCGGGTGGCCTAAAAGGACTTGTTACGGTTTTGCCTGCCGTGAATAGTACTCAAGCTGGCATGAATACTGCCATTGGATTAGGTCAACAGTTCGATGCGGGCAAATTGCAAGAGCTTGCAAAAACTCAAGCAATTGCCGATTATGGCAAAACCGTTGTCGAAGGGAATCCAAATTTAATTGAATCCGTTAAGACGACAATTCTTAGCAAATACACCTTACACGGAACAACTTATTTCTATAATGGCAGCGCCCTTATTGACTGGGGCGCATTCATTAATGCAATCGTTTCCTTCTTAATTATCGGATTCACTCTATTTATCATTGTTCGTACGGTGAAAGTTATTGGGGAAAAGAACAAGGAACTTAAAGAAAAAGCCCTTGCGGAATTAAAGACCAAAACGGAAAAAGACGCCGAAGAAGCGCCTACTCCAGCTGTGGAAGAAGCGGCACCCGCACCCGTTACTCCAGTTACACCCGCCGATATTGATGTCTTGCTTGAAATCCGCGACGAACTAAAGAAGCTCAACGAAAAAGATAAAAAAGAAGAAAAATAAGATAAAAAATCAATAAAACGTCCGTTGCTCCAAAACGAGTTGCGGACGCTTTTTATTCCGTAGTGCTTTTTAAAAAATAAGTGCTTACTGCGGCGATTATTAACAAAAACCCTGCAAAAACCGAATAATTGAAATCGAATAAAAGACAGGGTTTTTGGAAAAATATCCGTAATATTTGAATCAATTCGTTTTTATGAATATCGTCCGTAAAAACGATTACAAAAGCACAAATGTGACGGAAGTTCGTATAATTTGCGAGAGGGATAATTATGATTAGAAACTTGCACTTTGAAGGAATCGAAAATTTTAGAGATTTAGGAGGTTATGAAACTCCCTATGGTCACACGCATCCTGGGGTGATTTATCGAAGCGGTTCCTTAACTAACGCCACAGATAACGATTTAGACAAGATGGCTTCTTTGGGCATCAAAACGATTATTGACCTTCGCGACCAAAATAGTCCTTCCACAAAATTAGACCGTGCGAAAGTTGATCCTCGCTTTTTGACGATTGAATGCTCCGTGAATGGAAATGGGAGAATCCCTGTGGATTATGAGGATGGGGTTTCTAGCTACTTGGAAATGCTAGAGGATCCTCGCCAAGCACGAAAAATCCTTTATTCCATCATGAACTCTCCAAAACCACTTTTGATTCATTGCATGGCGGGAAAAGACAGGACTGGCGTATTTTCCTCTTTGATTTTGCTTGCGAATGGCGTTTCTATCGACGACGTGAATGAAAACTATATGGAATCTTTTCCTCTTCTAGCGCCTTCCACTAGAAAATTAAAGCAAGAAGACCCTTCTTTTCCGCTTTTCCCTTTGACACCTAATCAATTCTTATTTTTAGATTTCTATGACGCTTTTCTTTCTAGATGGGGAAGCGTAGACGATTATTTAGAGTGGCTACTTTTCACCGATGATGAAATCGAACTCTTCCATAACTTACTTGGGAAGCAAGAGAAGAGCTGTGGGGCGGTTGTTTTCCATGATAATGACATTTTAGTGGAGCATATGCATCAAGGGCACTATAGCATTCCGAAAGGCCACGTAGAACTTTTTGACAAAAACGATGAAGCGACCGCGCTTCGGGAAATTAAAGAAGAGACTGGCTTAGACGCTAATTTAATGAAAAGTCATACCTATTCTATTTACTATTCGCCTAAGGTAGGCGTAGCAAAAGAAGTTAAATTTTTTATCGCCGATGTTACTAGTAAAGATGTAACCCCTCAAAAAGAAGAAGTCAGCGATATTTATTGGCTTTCTCCTAATGACGCGGTTCGTTGTATGTCTCACGATAGCGATAAGAAAGTCATCCAATGGGCTTGCGAAGAACGTGCGAGAATTCTTTATCACTATAAGAAAAATCAATAGATTGTCTTAATAATGTGCTCACAATAGGCTTTGGCGATGTTTTTACCAGTGGCCTTTTCGATTCCGTCAATGAAGGCGTTGCTATTGACTTCACATAAGACCGGAGAGCCATTTTCTCCAAGCAATAAATCAACGCCGCAATAATCTAAATCCAAAATACGTGCAGCTTTTTCTGCCATCTCAATGAATGAAGCAGGAGGAGTGAAACTTTCTCCTTTTCCGCCTAAGGCGATATTGCTACGAAAATCACCGTTTTCGTTATAGCGTTTCATGCATGCGAATACTTTTTTGTTGATGACGATGATACGAAAATCTTTTCCAAAAGAGCTACGGATAAAGGATTGATATAAGCGGGGCAAGTAAGCAATTTCGTTCTCTTTTGCGATTAATTCTTCACGGTTATGGATTAAACTGACGCCTCTTCCTTGCGAACCATAATTGGTTTTACTCACGAAAGGATAAGCAAGTTCTTTTTCAAGATGATTTAGGAAAGAAAGATCATTTTTATTAGAGTAGCAAAGAGGACCGCTGATGGTTTTTGGCATTGCGATGCCGTGACCAGCGAGCGCTAAATAAGTGAGCATTTTATCGTCACAAAGGCGAATCGCTTCGGCATGATTGAATAAACGGAATCCATTTTGTTCAAGCATATAAGCGATGTAAGGATCTTTATCTAAGTAGATGATAAAATCCACTTTTAAATCTTTCTTTTTGAAATTTCCGCCATCATCAATATAAGAAAAAATTTCGGCGTTATTGGTAATCTCGATTTCAATGTCATAATGTCGAAATTCTTCTTGGAGGCGAACCGCTAGATGGAGCAAGCCAACGTAAGCGATGTATGCGTTTAAAATAACAATCCCTTTTCGAAACATGCTGCTATTATAGCTTCATCGCTGTTTCAGATGTGACAACTCTTTCAAATTGAAATTGTGTCAAATGAAACTATTTGTAAAAATTTTATCGAACAAGGTGGATTAGTTTTCCAAAATTAGAGAATCTTTCTTTGAAAGGAATCGTTTGCGCGTTAAACTAATTTTATGATAGAAAACGAAAACATTACTATTGCTCCACAAAAAAAGAAATCACGGTTGGGCGAAATCTTCCGCTTTATTGTTATTGGCTGCTTATGCACCATTATTGATTTTGCAATTGAATATCTTTTAGGGCTTGCCTTTGCAAATAACCTTTCTTTATTAGGCTCTAAGACAACTGACGGAAATGTTATTCCAGGATATGGCTCTTATTTAGCGATTTCCATTTGCGTTATATGTGGCTTTGGGATTTCCTTATTGGTTAACTTCTTCTTTTCTAGAAAGTGGGTTTTCCAAGACGTTGATAAGAACACCAATTACAACACCCCACGTTATTTCTGGAAATATACTTGGTTCGCGATTGGCGGATTGGCTCTAGGTATTGGCGTTCAATGCTTATGCTTATGGGTTATTGACTTAATTTGGGATATCAATCTTTCTATCGATCCGTTCCAGAAAGTGGACTGGGGAAAACTCTTCCATGACGGTAACATTGCATTTTGGGCATTTTTTGCTGCATTTTGCATTAAGACCTTTATTGTTCTTTTCTACAATTATTGGACAAGAAAGACCTTTATCTTCAAATCGCCAAAAACAGCAGTTGTGGTTGATAAAGCTTCCACTTCCATCAATGATGAAGTCATTAAAAATCACTATCGCAGTGACGCGACCGTTTTTAGTGATTTAGCGCCAGGCGCTTCTAAAGAAGAGAAAAAAGAAGAACCGAAAATCGTGCCGATGATTGAGCACAAAGTCGAAGAAAAGAAAAAAGTAATCCCTACTAACGACAACGTCGACGTTGTTTTTGGAAAGCCACAATTCAATTGGGGCAAACGCTTAACGAAACAAAATGTCCGCGACATTATTTATGCGAGCTTAGAAATCTACGATAAGCGAACAACGCCTGTCGCTAGCAAAGCGACCATCAAAAAGATGATTGTCGATGCCATTCTAGAAGAAGATGATAAAATGCGTCGAGGAATCGACGAGTAAAAACACGGATAAGCAAAACAATCTACCTCATTCATCAAGGTAGATTGTTTTAATTTCAGAGAAGAATTTTGCGACTTCTTCTGTTGGCTCTTCGTAGTGATCGATAAAATTTTGAATTGCAGCTTCTGGCACCCATTTTTCTTTTCTCCGCATTTTGTTGCGTTTAAAGCATAAAGAATAATCATGCATCTTAAAAAGAATCAGGATTGCTTTGTCGTAGCCTTTTAAGCGATGCATATAATAGTCTCTACGATAATTATCGGTAAAAGTGCTATCCTCGATGACGGTGCATTCGCCTTCGTTTTCTATAAACCATTCGTTCCCTAACGCAATCATCTTATCGTAAAGAATGCGTCTATCTTTTGGGAACGATTGATAATCTCCCATAACGGAAAAACGAACTTGATCAGTGTCTATGATGCGAACGTTTTTATGAGTTTTAGCATACGCTTCGTTCCAAGTGGATTTTCCACTTCCGGGAACTCCGCAAGTCATGATGAGTGTTTTCATTATTTTTAGTCTTTCCTCTGCTTTAGTTTTTATCTTGTTTTGTCACGATTTTAATGCCGCTATCACAAAGATAGACGACACTATCTTCGGCTATTGAATCGGTAAGATATACGTTAGCCCCAATCGTAGAGCCTCTCCCTATAACGGTATTCCCGCCTAGAATCGAAGCGTTGGAATAAATCGTGACATTATCTTCGATTGTAGGGTGACGACGTCTACCTTTGAGCAATTTCCCTCTTGATAATGATTTTGCTCCAATCGTAACGCCTTGATAGAGTTTGACATTATCTCCAATGATCGCGGTTTCTCCAATGACAATACCAGTTCCATGGTCGATAAAGAGATTCTTACCAATTGTCGCGCCTGGACTAATATCGATGCCGGTTTCTTTATGGGCTTTCTCACTAATGATTCTAGCGGCTTGCTTCATGCCGATTCGATAAAGAGGATGGGCGATTCGATAATGAAGAATCGCGGAGAATCCGGGATAGCTTTGAACAATTTCTTCAATGGAATCACTCGCGGGATCCCCCTCTAAAATACTATCCGCGCTGCCAAAAACGAGTTCTCGAATTGAGGGGAGTAGCGATAAGAAATGCTCGCATTCTTGCTCGACGTTTCCGATGCCGCTTTCCTTTAATAATTCGCTTAATTTCTCTTTGATTTCTTCAATAACCCTTGCAATATCCTCGTCTTTATAATCGATTTTGATGAAATCAAGAGTGACTAGTTTTTCGCAGGCTTCATAAAAAGAATAAACCAAAGGAACCGATATATTGCTCTTTTTATCGGCTCTTCTCTTTTGATATTCTTTTTTCATCTCTTCGATTAGATTTTGAGTATCCATAGTCATTATTTATTCAAAAAGTCCTGGGACGGATAGGTATCTTTCACCGTTATCAGGAAGAACGGTTACTAAGTTTTTGCCAGGGTTTTCTTTAGCGTAGCGTACCAAAGCTGAGACATTCGCGCCTGATGAGATGCCTGCAAAAATCCCTTCTTTTCTCGCGAGTAAGCGTGTGAATTCATAGGCATCTTCGTCTTTCATTTCAATCACTTTATCTACGTAAGTTAGATCAAGAACGTCTGGCTTAAAGCCAGCGCCGATTCCTTGAATTTTATGAGGGCCTTTTCTTCCTTCACTGATGAAAGGGGAATTCTCTGGTTCAATACCGATTGTGATGATGTTCTTATTTTGTTCTTTTAAATATCGAGAAGTACCAGTCAAGGTTCCGCCTGTACCGAATGCGGCGATGAAAATATCAATGTTCCCATCTAAATCACGATAAATTTCTGGGCCGGTTGTTTTATAGTGGGCTAAGGAATTATCACGATTCGTGAATTGAGAAGGAATAAAAGCGCTTGGTAGAGATGAAGCGTATTTTTTAGCTTCTTCTATCGCTAGGCTCATTCCGCCTTTCGCGTCTACTAGACGAATATCCGCCCCAAACGCTTTCATGATTTTTATACGTTCAACGGAGCAATTGCTCGGCATGAAAATAACGCATTTCATTCCTAATGTCGCAGCGATTGCGGCGAGTCCAATGCCTGTATTTCCGCTTGTTGGCTCTACAATTATGGTGTCTTTGGTGATTTCGTTACGCTTTAAAGCCCCTAGAATCATTTCTTTTGCGATTCTATCTTTGATTGAACCGGTAGGGTTGGTGCGTTCGAATTTCGCAAATATCCTCGCTTTTAAATCAAAATATTCCTCTAAGTGTTTTAATTCGATCAGTGGAGTATTCCCAATAACATCCAATATGCTTTCTTTGACGTTCATAAAATTGACTCCCAAAAAATATTATAGAGGATTGAGTGGGGGATTGAGGGATTTCTTCCGATTTTTATTTATTGGCTAAGTAATTTTGAAATTCCTTGCTTAAGGAAATGTAATCGATTTTCCCTACATTTGTGTGCTCGAAATTGTTTTTTGCAAAAATAAAGTCGGGAAGCTCATAAGAATTAAATTCTTCTTTAAGCGCTTCTAGAATATCGTTTTTCTTAGAATCAAAAGAAACGCCATCTTTTAAATGAACGAATAGAGCCGTGTAGTCACGTCCATCTTTTTGTTCGCCTAAATAGGCGCATTCTTCGATATAAGGGAGTGAAGAGACAAATTTCTCTATCGCAAGAGGATAAATATTTAATCCTTTCTTTTTTATCATGCGTTTTTTACGGGAAACAAAGAACAAGAAACCATCTTTATCCATATAGCCGATATCGCCCGTCTTTACCCACGATTTGCCACCAAAGTGATAGAAAGGATCTTTTTGGTCGAAGTAGCCATTCATGAGAGTTTCGCCAGATACCGTGATTTCTCCCGTTTCGCCAGGTTTGACTTCCTTACCCTCGTCATCAAGTATTTTTACGATGACTCCTGGTAATGGCTTTCCAATGCTGCCTTTTTTATTGTCAGATAGACGATTGACGCTTAAAACGGTCACCGCTTCGGTTAACCCATATCCTTCTAGCATCTTTCCAATGCTGCCGCCTTCGCTTAAGCGGTTATTGAAACGCTCAATTAAGGCAGGGGAAATGAAATCTCCACCTACGAAGCATTCGCGGATTGGCGCAAGAAGTTTGCCTTTAAAATGCTTATTTTTGAGCAATGCTTCGTATAAGGCGGGCACTCCAATAAGAATATTGAGACGTTTCTTTTTTAATAATTTTATAACTTTGTTGGTGCGGAAAGAAGGAAGCAAAGCGATTCTTCCTCCATATAGTAGAAGCGTTAAAACGCCCATTGTGAGTCCGAAACCGTGGAACATCGGAAGCGCCGCTAACATGGTTTTGTCATGCATTTCTTCTTCTTTAACGCCTACGATCCATAAACCGGTGCTAATCACGGAAAGGAAAGCGTAGTCGCTTAACACAATCGTCTTGCTTTTTCCTGTCGTTCCTCCACTAGAAAGAAGGATTCTCCCAGTCTTAGAGTCATAGTGAATTTCTTTATCCGCGCGCTTTTTGCAGGCATTTCTGAATCTATGAAGCTCTTTGTGGGCGTGATAAAGGGCTAGCTTTTTGTGGTTGATTAAATAAAATGCGACTTTTTTAAATAGCGGCAAAGAATTCGTAAAATCCAATATGAGCATTGGAATATTTTTCGTAAGGAGTTTGTCATAGAAACGAACAAAAAGAGAAACCGTTACTAATAGTTTCGAGTTTTTCTCCTCGAATTCGCGCATGATGTTTTCTTGGCTCGTAAGTGGGTGAAGTAGATGCACTTTGATTCCTGCTTGAGAAGCGCCTAAAAAAGCGGCAACGGATTCTGGCGTGTTTGGTGCGACGATTGTAATGATGTCGTCTTTTGATAAGCCGAGCGAAAAATAATAAGCCGCGAATTTGTTACTAAGCTCTAAAAGATCTAGATAGCTTAATGCTTTCCCTTCATAGTAAACGGCGTCCTTTGGCCCGCGCATTATCGCGGTAGCTCGAAAATTTTCGTAAATTGTTTTACTCGTATCAATCATAAATAAACCTCTTATTAGAAGAATCGATAGCCCATCGGGCAGAAGACGATGGCAATTAGCACGACTAATAGTGGCTGATGAAGAATATATACCCAAAGGCTTTTAAATCCAACCCAAGCGAATGGTTTGTTCCACTTTCCGTCTAGTTTTGGGAATAAAGATTCTTTGTTTTTATAGATAGTTTTCCCTAGGAATGCACCGATTAATGTCCATCCAACCCACGGGATTAACGAGAAAAAATCGCTTCCAACACCGCGGAATCCTAGTGCACAAAGCACAAAATCGCCGAAATTAAGACCGAATACAGCCTGGAACCAATTTGAGGATCGCTGTGGGGAATATAAAGAAATCGCTTGCTCATAAGAAGCGCTATCGTATTTCCGAATCCACCAGTACCAAAATTCCCCAGGATCATTGAATGTAATATGATGAGAAGGATATACGACCGAATAAGTGTAGATAATCCAAGAGATGATTAAACTTAATCCAAGACCTAGATACACCCATTTTATCCAAGAGGGAGATTCCACTTTCTTTTTTGTATAGGTTTCACCGCGTTTTTCCGCTATTTTTTCCTTAATGAATTCTATCCCTTTTCCAGCCCATATGAAAATTTGGGGGACAAGCGACACAAATAGAGTTCCCATCCCTAACGCGTAAAGGACTCCGAATAAAAGCCTAAAATCCAAAACGCTGTCATGATTAACGGCGTAAGAAATGTGATAAATGACATAAGAACCCGCTGATAAGACGAATGAAGAAAGCAGAATCTTTAACGAATGTTTCCAGTTATTTTTTGAAAAAGTGGAGGAAATTCCGCAGATTAAGAAAAACAAGATCGCGAAATTATGAAAATTCTGTCGGCCGCCATTATACCAATTTGTAAGGGATATCCCCATTTGATTTATCCAATCAATCCCTACCGAATAGTAGTTATAAAAGAATTCCTGAAGATTTGCTAAGTCATATATAGCGTGGTCGATTACCATGCCTAATATGGCTACTCCTCGAATAAAATCAATTTCCCAAACTCTCTTTTTCTTTTCTTTTGGCTCATCTATTTTTTCATCGATAGACGCAGCATCTTGTCTTTCGATGCATACTTCAGTGGCATTACGCATAACACCTTATTTTAACCTTTTTTAGGCCTAATAAGAAGGCTACGATGAAAAACGGCCAATTGCTTTGAAAGGAACTCTTTGAGAAATATCCCCTTCTTCAGTAAAATTAATGGCGATGAAAGTTGGGATTATCGGCGCTGGCGCTAGCGGAATCTATAGTGCCTTATTGATTAAAAAGAAACATCCTTCTTGGGAAGTGTTGATTTTTGAGAAAGAATCCAAAGTTGGGCGAAAATTGCTAGCGACTGGGAATGGGCATTGCAATCTTCTTAATGCTAGCTTATCTCCATCTCTATTTAATCATCCAGAAATCATTTCTCGTTATTTGGAACTTTATCCTTATAAAAAGCTATTAGACGCGATTCACTCTTTTGGCATTATGACAATGGAAGTAGGGAATGGGGTGTATCCTTTGACGTATAGTGCTGCTTCTTTTGTCCATATTTTAGAAGATTCGTTAAAGCGATTCTCTGTCCGTTTGCTATTAAATACGAAAGTGATTGATTATCAAAAAAACGAGCAAAACGTCACTATTTTTACGGATAATGGCGATTTTTGTGTTGATTATCTATTGATTTCTGCTGGGGGAGAAAGTTCTCCTAATTTAGGGAGCGATGGCTCATTATTCCCGACTTTTAAAAAACATGGTTATCAAATTTCTTCTCTTCGCCCAGGGTTATGCCCGATTGTAGTTAAGGAAAAACGCTTCCTAGGTTCTTTAGCAGGCGTTCGCCATACTTGCTCCGCCTCTTTACTTAAAAATGGCAAACTTTTAGCCAAAGAAGATGGCGAATTTATTTATAAAAGCGATGGGCTATCCGGCATCTGCATTTTTAATCTTGAGAGCGTGATTCTTCGCGATGCGGGGAAAGACAAATTTGAAATTGTTATTGATTTATTCCCAGGCAAAGATTTAAAAGAAGATTTATATAATTCCTATTCGGTTTTAACCGATCACTTCTTAGATGCGATTCTACCAAAAGAACTAGAAAAAGAAGCGTTGCGGCAATTTGGAAAAGAACATATCACGAAAAATGATTTGCCTCTTTTTGAAAAGACGCTTCATCGTTTTCATTATACTTTTGAATCCTCCTATCCTTTTAAAAATAGCCAGGTTACGATTGGGGGAGTGAGTTTTGAAGAGGTTTCTTTCTCTTTGCTTAGCAAAAAAGAGCCAAATGTTTATTTCCTTGGCGAAGTTCTAGATATGGACGGACTTTGCGGCGGGAATAATTTATCTTGGGCTTTGCTTAGCGCTTTAATCGTGAGTGATTCATTATGAAATTTGTAATCCGCGGTATTACTTTACCCATTAATCATAAAGAAAGCGATCTTGCGAAAAAAATCGCTAAGGAAACTCGCGCGGAACCTAAGTATTTTTCCTATTCGGTTTTAAGGAAATCCATTGATGCAAGAAAAGGCGATGTCAATTTCGTTTATAGCGTTGTGGTGGATAGTTCCTTTTATTTACGGGGTAGAAACGTTATTCCTTATGAAGAACCTAAACCCTTATTTATTCCGAAATCACGATTAGATTATCGCCCGATTGTCGTTGGCTTTGGACCAGCGGGAATGTTTGCCTCTCTTTTACTCGCTAGAAGTGGGGCTAAACCAATCGTGCTGGAACGAGGAAAATGTGTTGAAGAAAGAAGCAAAGACATCGATAAACTTAAGCAAAACGGCATTTTAAATCCGAATAGCAATATCTGTTATGGAGAAGGTGGCGCCGGTACTTTTAGCGATGGGAAATTAAATACCGGCGTTAACGATGAACGCACGAAATTCGTACTTGAAGAATTCGTTAAACATGGGGCGAAAAAAGATATCCTAGTTGACGCCTTGCCCCATATTGGTAGCGACTACTTAAAAAATGTCGTTAAAAGTTTTCGCGAAGAAATTATTTCTTTAGGTGGCGATATTCTTTTTCAAACCGAGCTTACGGAGATTTTGACTTCTAAAAATAAAGTATGTGGAGTGAAATGCCTTAGGAATGGCGTTCCATTAGTGGTCGATACTAATCGCGTGATTTTAGCGATTGGCCATAGCCCGTTTGATACGGTTTCTTCTTTGGTTAAAGGCGGTTTAATGGTCGCTCCAAAAGATTTTTCAATCGGCGTACGAATCGAACATCTTCAAAAGGCGATTAACGAAACCCGTTACCATTCTTATTCTTCTTCCTCGCTACTACCAGCCGCATCGTATAAATGCGTCACTCATTTAAATAATGGTCGCGCCGTTTATTCTTTTTGTATGTGCCCAGGCGGGTATGTCATGAATAGTTCAACCGAAGAAAACACGGTTGTGACGAACGGTATGAGTAACAATGACCGCGCTGGGGAAAACGGGAATAGCGCATTGCTCGTTCCTATTAAAATTAGTGATTATTTCCGCAATAACCCCATGGATGGTTTTATTTTCCGGCAAAAAATCGAACAAGCTGCCTACTTAAAAGAAAAACCTTATTACGCACCGATTCAGCTTGTGGGTGATTTTTTAAATGAGCGTAATAGCGAGATGATTAAATCGGTGGAGCCAACTTATAGGCCGGGTGTTTATTTCGCTAATCTTGATCGGTATTTACCAAATTTCATTTCTTCTTCTTTGAAAGAAGGAATACTTTCTTTAGGGAAGCAACTTGCCTTTATGAAAGACTTAGATGCAATTCTGACGGGATTTGAAACCCGTTCTTCTTCTCCGATTCGTATTCCTCGCGATGCTTTGATGCAATCGAATATCTCTGGATTATACCCATGTGGAGAGGGCGCTTCTTATGCGGGTGGAATCACTTCCGCAGCTTTAGATGGCATCAAAGTCGCTCTTGCAATTTTAGGTGAATGAATTAATTTCGCTTCTAGTGATGAAAAATCGCTCGAAAAGTAGCCTTCGTGAGAAACCCCTCGTTGACTATCTTGAAAAGATAGACTTAAATATACGAGTTACGCGATTCTAGGAATCGGCGCATCTTAAAGTTTAATGAAAGGGTTAGTATGAACAAATATCAAAACACTTCCCGCGTTCTCGTTTTAGGCTTCCAGCTTCTTATCTTCCTCTTGTTTGGGGCTTTTGGTTGCTATTATGGCTTCTTTGCCGTCCCTGCTTACCTAACTTCGAATCCTACCATTAACGGCATTGTCTCTAGCGGATACGCTTACAACTTGTTCCTTGAACTTGGTGTGATTGGTCTTACTGAAATGACAATCGCAATTTACGGCATCCTACAAGGACTTAAAGCTATTCGCGAGCCAAATAACGATACACCTGTGAGAAATGGTTTTACCGCATTTATCGTTCAAGGCTATTTAGCTGCCGTTTTCTTCTTCCTCAACGCTTTTGTTTTCTTCGATTTAGTCAAAGGAACAAATCTTGTTTTTGTCATTGTTATGGCGATTATTCTCACCATCGTTTTGATGATTGCCACAAATATTCCAATGGTTCGTCTTTACGATAATGAAGATCAAAAACCATTACTTGCCGGAATGACATTCGGTTTTGGCATTGCTGGTGCTTGGCTTGCAATTCTAAGTGCGCTTACTTTGATTTGTTCTTTCACCGTCGATAGTCAAGCTTTCTATTCTCAAATGCGTATCCTATTGCTTATCGGCGCTATTGGTGGACTAGCGATTGCTTTATTATTAGGTTTTGCTGGGCGTTTGCTCCTCAAAGGCAAAAAAGAGAGCGCTTCGAAAGCCGCTGGTTATCTTTCTAGTGGAGCGTTAGGCGTATCTGGCATTATTTTCTTAGCAATGGGTATTCTCGATATTGTTTGGAAAGACAATCTTTGCCACTTCAATTCCGCAAACAAATCCTTTGATTATGGTTATCCATTCCCAATTATGGCCATTATCTTAGGTGCGTTGCTCATTGTCGGAGCCACCGCATTCTCCGTTCTTAGTTCTAGAGATACAAGCGCTAAGGCAACGAATCATAAAGCCTAAATTGTATTTAGCAATAACAATAGATAGCCGTCACGAAAGTGGCGGCTTTTTCAATAAAAAAGAACCATGTTTTTAGCATGATTCTTTTTCGCTAGCGATTAATAAACGATGACGGTTCCGTCCTCTTTGATTTCGATTTCATCGCCTTCTTTTACGGTAGCGAGGAAATCATCTCCTAGATTATCGATCGCAATAAGAGGAACATGATTCCAGACTCTAGCGAGCGTTATTCCACTTGCCGCGAGTGGATCAATCTCTTTGGAGAAGAGCCATGCGGCAGGGGATAAACCTCTACTCGCCACAGTTTGAATGACCATTCCGCCGGTTGTAGAACCAATCGTTTGTGGTAAACAGAGGGCGACGCCTGTGATATTTTTACCAAAGAGATCTTTATTGTTTTGATCGCTCACAATGACTTTTTTCGCGCCGGCATTAAGGCATGATTTTTGGAAGGATGCGAGGGTGTTAAAACCAGCATGCGAAACCATCGCTTTTCCCTTGTAGGTGCCTGCAAACAGCACGCGTCCATGGAATTCTTTCATTGTTATTTTCCCTCCTTATTTCCCGTGATAATCGCTAGGGTATCCGCGTCTTTATAATAACGAGAGAACGTATAGGTTCTTAATTTGTTACTATTGGTCATAAGACGATGCTTCCCACATAAGGGGTTATCTGCATACATTAATGGGCAGATATTTGAAAGATGGGCGCCAGTCTTTAGTAGCCTTTCGTAATAAGGCGTTTTGCGGAATTCTTTTTCAACGGCGGGAGAAGTGGTGAAAACTGTATCAATGACGAGTTTTTTCTTTCCGCTTTCCTTAAGAGAAGCTTCGATTTTCTCTGTCCAGTCTTTTAATTGTTTTAAGGTGAGATGTGGGCAACCAATGAAGCAACGGTACGCTTTTTTGTTCGGGTTTTTCCACATGATTGGATAAGATTTGTAGACCCGTTCAAGTTCGTCGTCATCAATCACATATTCTTTGGCGTTTTCTTTTAGAAGCGCTTCGCCCATTTCTTTTGCTTCAGGCGTAATGCCGTCAATGTGATATAAACCAACCGCTCCGTTGCTTGCTGTTGCGGCTCCAAAATCCTTTAAATACGCAATCGTGTCTTCATCAGGAAGCTGCTTTAGGTATTTATCTAATCCAATCACATAAGGGACTTCCGCCATGACTTTCATCCCGATTGCTGAGCCTAGAATTTGAGCTTCGGGGATTTTGGTTGTCTTTAGAATGACTTTCCAATCCGCTTTTCTTCCTTCATCGGTAATGAAACCGAATTCAGGCGTAACTCCTAAAATGGTTTCGAATAATTCAATGACACCGGAATTGCGGTTGCAGCGTGCGCCTAAAACCGAATTTGCGTACACGACTGCGCTAGATTCAGCCCAAGCGATAATATCGCCTTTCTTTGGTTCATTGCCCATGAGGTAGCAAGTGCAAGAGAACGCTTCATCATCGCGAAGACCAACTTTTTTAAGCTGCTCTTCATAACTCTTTTGCTTTCCATACATGAAATGATTGAAGACAAGTTTCTCAAGCGGGTTTGCTTTGACGTTTTTGTAATCGATTGGACGAGGATCAGCGGTAAACCCTTCTGGTGCCTTTAAACCCGCATGAATAAGTTCGTCCATAAGAGGATACAAAGGTTTAAGCATTGAGATACCAAAGCTTGTTACCAAATGTCCTTCTTTGTGGGTAAGTGGCGCTAGACGTGTCGCGCCGAAAGTATCCCCATACCGGACAATGACTTCCATCATCTTTTGGAGGGTTTCGCCTTTTTCTCCGTTAAGGATACTTGTTTCTTCTTTGCTCAAAGCCATTTTTGGCTGATACATGAAAGAACTCCTTTCTAATTGTTGATTGGCATTTGCCTTATATATGTACTCATTATAAAGAATAAAACCCATTTTCTATTAAAAATATCGATTAACCGATTTCTTTTTTACCGATTAGAAGAAGATTCGAGATAAGATATAGAAAATTAATAAGAGGGATAACTTATGGACCACAAGTATGATTCTCTGTTTACTCCTTGGAAAATCGGAAACGTGACGATTAAAAATCGTATCGTGATGACTTCCATGGGCGGAACATCGATTTTTGGCTGGATGGAGCCAAATCACTTCGACAAAGAAGCGGCAAACTTTTTGCTTGAACGCGCGAAAAATAATGTCGGATTAATCCTTCCTGGAATCGCCCCAATTCAAAACCCAATTGGGGGCGCTTGGCTTTATCAAAACAAAGGAATGTACCGCAAATTAAAGGAATTCATGACGGAATTCCACAAAACGGGTGCCAAGATGTTTGTTCAAATTACGGCTGGGTTTGGCCGTTCCATGGCCGTTACCGAGCTCATGGAGAAAATCTATTGCAATCGATTCCTTCGCGTTTTGGCCAAACCTATTTTAAACGTTGAGAAGCTTTGCGCTTCCGCGAGTGCCACCCCAAATCGCTGGAGCGATAAAGTTCCTTCTCGCCCGCTTAGCAAAAAAGAAATCGAACAATTCGTAAGGGCTTTTGCAAAAGTAGCCAAGCTTTGCAAGGATGCTGGAGTTGATGGCGTAGAAGTTCACGCCGTCCACGAAGGGTATTTATTGGATCAATTCACTTTAAAATACACCAATCTTAGAACGGATGAATATGGCGGGAGTTTCGAAGGAAGATATAAGTTTCCTGTCGATATTGTCAAAGCCATCAAAAAAGAATGCGGGAACGATTTCCCAGTTTCTCTCCGCTATAGTGTCGTAAGCAAAACCAAAGGCTTCCGAGAGGGCGCTTTGCCTGGTGAAAATTACATAGAAGTAGGTCGCGACATGGAAGAAAGCGAAAAAGCCGCGAAATATCTTCAAGACGCAGGTTATGACATGCTTAACTGCGATAATGGCACCTATGATGCTTGGTATTGGGCGCATCCTCCAATATACATGGGAGAAAACTGCAACCTAGAAGACGTTACGCATATTAAGAAATTCGTTTCTATTCCTGTCGTTTGTGCAGGAAGAATGAATCCAGAGGTCGGCGCGAAGGCTATCGAAGAAGGTAAAATCGATGGCGTTGGCATTGCCCGTCAATTCTTAGCGGACCCAGAATGGGTAACAAAATTAATGGATGGGAAAGAAGAAGAGATCCGTCCATGCATTTGCTGCCACAATGGCTGCTTCAATATGTGTCACTATAAAGGTGTTCCTAATGATCAAGAGCTCTCTGACACAAGTGGTATGGCTCGTTGCGCGGTCAATGCAGAGACCATGCAAACCACTAAACACTACATCAAAAAAACAAATCATCCTAAGACCGTTGCAATTATCGGCGGCGGTATAGGAGGAATGGAAACTGCTCGCGTTTTAAAACTAAGAGGCCATACCCCAATTATCTATGAAAAAAGCGACCATCTAGGTGGAACGTTCCTTGCGGCGGGAAAAGCGTCTTTTAAAGGAAAACTCCGCGACTTAGAGCGCTGGTACGAACTTCAAATGAAAGAACTCGGTATCGAAATTCACCTTAATAATGAAGTGAAAGACATTCATTCCATTAAGGCCGATGAATATGTCATTGCGACTGGCTCTAAAGCAAAAAGATTCAAGATTCCTGGCATTGAAAACAGCGTGGAAGCGATCGAATTCCTCAATGGCGCCCCAATCGGTAAGAGAGTCGTCATTGTGGGCGGAGGCCTTACAGGATGCGAAATCGCTTATGAATTGGCACTCGATGGCAAAGAACCAATCATCGTTGAAATGAAGGACGATTTGATTGCTCAAAAAGGCATTTGCCTTGCAAATTCCTCCTATTTGCGTGAATATTTCGCACTTCACCAGATTCTTATTTATCTAGAAACGAAGGTAAAAGAAATCCAAAAAGACAAAGTAATCGTCGAGAAGAAAGACGGGTCTATCGTCGCCATTCCTACCGATTCCACGATTATGTCTATTGGCTATAATTCGACTCCATTAGCGAAAGAAAGTAGGAAGGTCCATCTTGTTGGCGATTGCTATAACGTAGGGAACTTAAAAACAGTAATTTGGCGCGCTTACGAAGTCGCGATGAAAATCTAAGTTAAGGGGCATTTAGCCCCTTTTCTCTTGCTTAGACAAACGAAAGAAGCAATCATAATAGGGATGAAAAGCATTACGAAACTTTTTCGAATTGGTTATGGGCCAAGTAGCTCCCACACGGTTGCTCCTTCGATTGCCGCTCGTTCTTTTAAAAAGAGAATCCACTCTTTAAATGGAAGTCATATCGAAGTTACCCTTCACGGCTCTTTAGCGCTTACTGGTGAAGGGCATGGCACGAAAAAAGCAATCGAAAGCGTCTTTTATCCAATACCTCTCTCCTTTCATTATGTCTTAAAAGACGATAGTTTGCCGAATTCGTTTGAATTTTCTTATTTTGATAACGACAAGCTCCTTCTTACTTGCCATTACCGCAGTCTTGGCGGTGGGGAACTTTATAGCGATGATGACGTGGCGGTGAACGAAAAAGATATCTATCCTTTTTCTTCCTTAGAAGAGATTAAAGAATATATGAAGAAAGAAAACATTTCTTCCTTGAAAGATTTTTGCCTCCGTTACGAAGAAAAGGATATTTTGGACCGCTTAGAGCGAGTTGCCGCTACGATGTTTGCTGCGCTTGAAAAAGGATTGAAGGAAGAAGGCGCATTACCCGCTAACGATAATCCACGTTTATTTTGGAATAGATGCGCAAAGGATATTTATAAAAAATCTTTGCAAATCCAAGACGAACAAGCCAAAAGAACGATGACAATGACTGCCTATGCTTATGCGGTAGCGGAAAGTAACGCTTGCTTAGAGGAAGTTGTCACCGCTCCTACGTGCGGAGCGAGTGGCGTAGTTGCTTCCGTCCTTTATTACGCTTATAAAAACGAAGGAATCCCGTTAGCGAAAATCGTTGATTCTTTGTTTGTGGCAGGAATAATAGGGAATGTTGTTAAACAAAATGCCTCTATTGCTGGCGCGATTGGTGGCTGCCAAGCTGAGATAGGAACCGCTACGAGCATGGCTAGTGCTGCCTTAAGCTTCCTCCACGATCTTTCCTTCCGACAAATCGAATACGCTTCAGAAGTCGCGATGGAACATTTCTTGGGATTATCTTGCGATTCGGTCGATGGATATGTCATTATCCCTTGCATTGAAAGGAATGGGGTTGGGGCATTACGCGCTTATGATTCTTATTTATATGCCCGCTATATTGAGCCAATTCGCGTTAACCAAGTGAGTTTTGATAATGTCGTTAAAGCGATGAAAATCACGGGTGATGCACTTAGCGAAGATATCAAAGAAACCGCGAATGGAGGACTAGCGAAAGTTTTGAAAAGGGGCTAGCAATATCCTTTTTCTAAGAGTAGGATTACGCCTAGAAATTTAAAAAGCTGTTCGTTCCGCAGTAACCAGCTATAAAAAACAAGGAGGTCTTCCATGACCAAAAAAATCACTACGAAAAAAATAGCCGCCAATGGGATCATTGCGGCTATTTATTTTGTTTTAACGCTTCTTTCTTATCCTATCGCGTTCGGGGAAATCAATTTTCGCATTAGTGAATTACTTGTTCTTCTTTGCTTTTGGAGGCCGGATTTTGTGATTGGAATCACTTTGGGATGCTTTTTAAGCAATACTGTCTCGACATTAGGCCCTATCGATATGCTTTTTGGTACGTTAGCGACTTTCTTTTCTTGCCTATTTGTCGCCTTTTCTCCTAAATTATTGGTTGCTACGATTTCTCCAATTGCCATCAATGCTTTTATCGTTGGTTTTGAACTTAATTATGTTTTGGGACTGCCATTTTGGGTAACAGTAGGATATGTCGCTATCGGCGAAGGTGTCGTGATTTTAGTTTCTTATGCTTTATGGATGATTTTGTGGCGAAATAAGAGCTTTATGACTTATTTATCCCCAAATAGAAAAGAAGTCCCATCTTGGTAAGACTATTAGCGAAGATAAAAATCGTTATAATTAAAAACGATTGAGGAAATGATATGGATAAAAAGTTCTATTTAGAAATTAAGCATGTTGATAAAAATAGCGGTGCGCGATACGGAATCCTTCATACTTTCCATGGTGATGTCGAAGTGCCGATGTTTATGCCGGTAGGAACTTTAGCGACAGTGAAATGCCTTTCTCCAGAAGAAGTAAAAGCGTGCGGGGCGGGCGTCATTTTGTCGAACACCTATCATTTGCATCTACGACCTGGCGAGGAGATTGTGAAAAAGGCAGGTGGCCTTCATTCCTTCATGAATTATAGTGGTCCTATCCTTACCGATAGTGGCGGATTCCAGGTTTTCTCTTTGGCAAAATCCCGCAAAATCAGTGAAGAAGGTGTGAGATTCCGCAATGATTTTAACGGGAACGAAGAACTTTTTTCGCCTGAAAAAGCGATTCAAATCGAAGAAGCGTTAGGCGCGGATATCATCATGTCTTTTGATGAATGTATCCCTTATCCAGCGGATTACGAATACGTAAAAAAGAGCACAGAAAGAACGCTCCGCTGGGCAAAACGTGGCTTGGACGCGCATAAAAGAACGGATCAAGCTCTCTTTGGGATTGTTCAAGGTGGAGCATATAAAGATTTACGTGAATATGCGGCAAAAGAGCTCGCTAAGATGGATTTCCCCGGCTATTCCATCGGAGGAACTTCTATCGGTGAACCAAAAGAGGTTTGCTTTCAAATGGTAGAAGACGCGATTCGTTACCTTCCTTTTGATAAACCGCGTTACCTAATGGGAGTAGGATCTTTGGATTATATTTTAGGTGGCATTGAGCGAGGCGTAGATATGTGCGACTGCGTCCTTCCTACCCGCATTGCTAGACATGGCACCCTCATGACTAGCCAAGGTCGCGTGAACATTAAAGGTAGTCAATACAAGGAAGACTTTTCTCCGCTAGACGAGGAATGCGATTGCTATACCTGCAAGCATTACACGAAAGCCTATCTTCACCACTTACAAATGTGTAATGAAGAATTTGGCAAGCGCCTAAATAGCATTCATAACATTCGCTTCCTTATTAAAATCGTGGAAGGCGCTAGAAAAGCGATTCAAGAAGATCGCTTCAAAGAATATAAAGAAGAAATACTTAAAAAGTATGGAGATGAGAGAGGGTTCTAACCTCTCTTTTTCTCAATTTCTCATCTCCTTTTATTACTCCATGAAAAATATTTTTGTAAAAATAGGAAAAATCTGACTATAGAAGAGTGAGGACGTGATTATGAAAATGTCTTTAGTAATGGAGGATAACCATGGAACAAGTTCAAGCGGAATATTTAATTTATTTAGAGGAACGGGTTGACCGGAGGGTATATCGAATTTCTATTCCCACTTTATCTAGCTCTTCTCCTATCGAGAATTTGGAATATAAAAGCAAAAAAGACAAATACCGTGAAGCCTAAAAGAATCTAGAACGGTTTTATTTTGCTGCCATTAAAGAACTACTAGCCCAAAATCGAAAGATTAACCCTAAATCGCGATAAGTTTGCTTTCAATAGGGTTGGCTCCTCGCTATAATCGAGGGGTAAATAGGAAAGGCAACAAAATAAAATGATTAAATTAGTCTTGATTAGACACGGCCAAAGCGAATGGAACCTTAAGAACCTTTTCACTGGTTGGACCGATGTCGAATTATCCCCAAACGGTGTCAAAGAGGCTCATGAAGCAGGCAAACTTCTTAAAGAAAAAGGATATACCTTTGATCTCGCTTTCAGCTCGGTTTTAAAAAGAGCGAATCACACGATGGATTTCGTTCTTGAAGAAATGGGCGAAAGCAATCTTCCAAAATTCTACAGCTGGCGCTTAAACGAAAGACATTATGGCGCTCTCCAAGGCCTTAACAAAGCCGATTCTGCAAAGAAATGGGGCGAAGAACAAGTTCACATTTGGCGTAGAAGCGCCGATGTTCCACCTCTTGCTCTTACTAAAGACGATGAAAGATGGCCAGGCAACCAAGAAAAATATCAAGAACTCATCAAAAAAGGTGAGATGACAATTGATGATTGCCCACTTACCGAATGCTTAATCGATACTGCAAAACGTGTAAAACCATATTTCGATGAGAAGATCGCTCCAGAAATCAAGGCGGGCAAAAAAGTTCTTATCGCCGCGCATGGTAACTCCCTCCGCGCGATTGTCATGATGCTTGAACATCTCACCCCAGAACAAATCATCTCCGTTGAGATTCCAACTGGCAAACCTCTTGTTTATGAACTTGATGAGAAGACCTTAAAAGTTCTTAACAAATATTATCTATAATCGCTCTTATTCAAAAAGGGACCTTCGTGATTGAGGGTCCCTTTATTCGTTATTTCGATTAGAACTCGGTTTTCCAAAGCCCATGTAAGTTGCAATAGGCGTAAATCGTTCCGTGTTCATGGTCGGGGAAATATACTTCTGGAGCTGCTCCAACCTTTAGGTGTTTGATCATCGTTGCTCCACACGCTCCTTCCAATACGACAAAGGAAATGTGATGTTCTTCTAACATTGGGTGAGGGATGCTTCCGATTTTAACTAAAAGCTTTCCGTTACTGTGTTCAACCACAGGAACGTGTTTTTCTTTTGAGGCATCAACGGTGTTCGCCTTTAATTCCGTCATCGGTTCGTTACAGCAATTTGGGGTGCAAGAGCCCTTTTCAACGCGGATGACAATATTTCCGCACTTTTCGCATTTCAAAAATTCGACTGGCATGTAAATTCCTCCTTAAGCATTTCTATATTCCCATATTTTTTGCGTTATCGCAAAGAGGATGCTTTAGAAGGGGTGATCAAAATGAATAACAAAGTAATAGTGGTGTTTCTCCTCTTTGAAAGATTCGTTCAATGTATCCAAAATCTTCGTTTCGGAAACGGTATCGTCAAAGGGGGTTACGATATCGAAAATAATATGGGTATTATCTTCTCCTTTAACGAGGCGGAAATCGTGAATGTTTATATTGGGATCTAAAGAGGAGAGAATTTTTACAACTTTCTCTTTTAGGGAATCCGTAAGGGGGTCACCGATGGCGATTGGATCCATATGAATCGTGATTTCGCAGTGAAACTTCTTGCGGATCTCTTCTTCGATGGAATCAATGAGTTCATGCGCCGAAACGATATCCATCTTTTCATCGATTTCCGCATGCAATGAAATGAAATATTTCGTTGGCCCATAGGAGTGGCAAAGCACATCATGCACCCCTAAAATCAAGGGATGAGAAAGCACATCGTCGACAATTTCTTTTTGAATGACTTTGTTATTGCCTTCACCAATAAGAGGCCCAGAAGTTTCTTTCATCATTTTGATACCGCTATAGAAGACAAAAAGGCTAATCAATATTCCCATATAGCCATCGAGAAAGTTCCATTTCAAAGTCAAAGAGAGGATCCCTGAAATCATAATGAAGAAGGTTCCGATCGCGTCGGTTAAGGAATCTAACGCTGTCGCGCTTAATGCGCGGGAAGAGATTGCTTTACCGATTTGATAATTGAAATAGGATTGAATTCCTTTAATTAACACGGATATTGCTAGGATAATGATAGTTACAAGCTCATATTGAACGAGCTCACCCGTGATGACTTTTTCTAAAGAACTGCGGAATAATTCGACGGCTAGAACCACAACGATCGTGCTCACGATTAATCCAGCGATATATTCAATTCTTTCATGGCCAAATGGGTGCTCTTTGTCAGCTGGTTTTGAGGCAGCTTTAAAACCAATCAATGTTACTAAAGAGCTAGACATATCGCTTAAGTTATTAATCGCATCACCCACAAGCGCCATCGGGAGGACGGATAAAACACTGACGCCTGGATTATTTTTTGCGATATTAAAAGCTAACAAAAAGGCGACCGTTAGTTTAAGCGCGACGAGAATAAAGTTTGAAATAATTCCAAATATTGCGGCGAGGAATCCGTGCTTTGCTCGCACTGCCTCGTTATTTACGTCTTGATAATTTTTGATGAAAAGTTTTCTTAACAAAGTAACCATAGCCATAAGTGTAAGCACCTATTTAAGGTTTAGTAAACGCTAATCGAATTTTTTAGCAAAGAAAGCGTAATAAGGGGTTTTAGACATCTAAAAAATACATACAAATATAATTAAAATCATGATACCTAGTAACAAAAACTAAATGTACTTGTTTTGTGAAACTAAACGACCTATATTTATAGGTATGAAACCAAGTGAAACCTCTCTACCAAATTACACAAGAACTCAAGAAAAATGGAATTGCTACACCCATTTAGCGGGTGTGGCATTCGCTTTAATCGGCGGGCCGTTTTTGATCGCTAAAGCTTTTCAAAGCGGAGACTATTTTAAAATCTTCTCCTCGATTGCTTTTGTCGTCTCTTTATTGATTCTATATTCCGGGAGCGCTTTGTATCATGGCTGGAAACCCAATAAGACAAAACGGATTTTACGTGTTTTTGATCACAATAATGTCTTTATTTTGATTATGGGGACCTATGCTCCGTATTGCTTATCTGGCATCCGCCCATATAGTTTGCCATGGGCCTATTCAATCTTCGGATTAGTTATTACTCTAGGCATAGTTGGAATCGTTTTAAATTCTATCGATCTTGAGAAATTCAAAGTCTTTTCCCTCGTTGATTACATCCTCATGGGGTGGACGGTCATTATTAGTTTCACCCCTTTAGTCAAAGCAACAGGCATTGCAAGTTCTATGCTTTTACTTGCTGGAGGAATCTCTTACACGATTGGCGCCGTTTTGTATGTTTTGGGCAAAAAGAAGAGCCCATGGTGGCATACTGTCTTCCATGTCTTTTGCTTATTAGGGACAAGTCTTATGTTTTTTTCGATTTATTTCTTTATCATCTAACTTTCTTGTTGATTGAAAATAATTTAAAATCTTTCAACGTATAGAAAATTAGGTATGGCAAAAAGCAAAGAAAACTCCCTCCTTTTAGAAAATCGTCGTGCACATTATGAATACTTTCTTAGCGACTTTTTGGTCGCTGGTTTGGTTTTGACTGGCACAGAGATTAAATCGCTCCGTCGACACGACGCTGGAATAAGCGATGCCTATGTCTACACGAGGGGCGGAGAAGCTTTTATTGCGAACATGCATATCGCTTCTTATAAGGAAGGGAATCTATTTAACGTCGACCATTTAAGGGATAGAAAACTATTATTGAACAAAAAGGAGATTATTAAGCTTTCTAATAGCCTTAAGACGGGCGGTTACACCTGCGTTCCAACCAAAGTATTTTTGTCGCATGGGTATGCGAAAGTCGAAATCGCTCTCGCGAAGGGCAAAAAACTTCACGATAAGCGCCAGTCGATTAAAGAAAGAGACTTGGCCAACAAGGCACGCGAAGCAAGAAAAGGGAATTACGAGGATTGATTATGCAGTATGAAGATGTGATCCTTGCGTTAGAAAAACGCGACATGACAATGAGCCGTTATGAGCGTGAAGAGTGGGACAATTTTACTAAGAAAATCAGTCTCTCGATTTCTTTCCCCTTCGTTCATGTCGCTGGAAGTAACGGCAAAAGCTCTACCGCCTATTATTTATATAAGATGTATCGTGCGAAAGGCTACAAGGTTGCTCTTTTTTCTAAACCTTTTTTGCAGAAACCTAATGAAATGATTGTGGTAGACGATAAAGCGATTAGCGATAAGGATTTTGCGCGTTTATATTCGCTCCATGAAAAAGAAATCGAAAGCGAAAACCTATCTGCTTTCGAAGCGGAGACGTATATCGCTTTTGCTTATTTTAATGAACAAAAGCCTGACCTCGCCATTATTGAATGCGGGATGGGAGGGATGCTAGATAGCACAAATCTTCTTACTGCTAAGCCGTTATTATCCATCATTACGACCATTAGTCTTGAACATACTTCCTTTTTAGGCGTAAGTCTTTCCGAAGTTGCGTCTCATAAGGCTGGCATCATTAAAGAAGGCTCGATAGTGTTAGTGGGGAAATTGGAAGAAGAGGCGATGAAGAAAATAAGAGAAGTCGCTAGAGACCTTCATAGCGAGCTCTTCCTTACTGATGATTATCACCACGATCATTATGAAGCCCCTTATTTTCATTTTTCCTATCGCCCTTACTCGGATTTGACGCTTCTTACTCCTGCTAGTTATGAACTTTCTAATGCCTCTATTGCCTTAGAGGCGACCAAAATACTTGCAAATCGCTATCCTCTTGATGAATTTTCCATTCGAAAGGGATTATTAGAAGAGCCATTAAAGTGCCGCTATGAGAAGCATCACAATATCATTCTTGATGGAGCACATAATCCTGAAGCGATTAAAGCACTGATGACAACCTTATCTCGCTCTTATGTGAACAAAAAGATCCACGTTTTGTTTGCTTCTTTCCGCGATAAAAACATTGCAGTGGAGCTCCCTATTATCGCTAACGTCGCTAGCGATATCACCTTAACGACTTTTGCTCATCCGCGCGCCCGCACGGAAATGGATTATTTCCTTTTCTTAGAAGACCATCATTTTGTTACGGATTATCGCGTTGCCCTCAATAACCTTATTGCGCAATACCCAGACGATATTATCGTCGTGACAGGATCTTTAGCGTTTACTTTTATCGCTAGAGATTATGTTAGTGAGGTACTTAAATTATGACGAAAACGTTATCCTCCATTCATAAGATCACTTTATCGGCGATGCTTTTGGTTCTTGACGTTTTAGCGACTCGTTTTTTGCGTACCCCTCTCATTGGAAATATGCATTTTATTCGTATTTCTTTAGGGCCTGCCGTTGTCATTTTTTCCTCTTTGCTATTAGGCCCATTATATGGGGCAATCGTTGGTAGCGCAGGTGACATGGTTGGACACTTTTTGTTTCCTATGGGAGGGCAGTTTAATCCTTTGATTACCATTGTCTATCTTTTATTAGGTATTTTGCCTTGGTGCTTAATGCAATTTACTTCCCGAATCCGCGATTCCCTAAAAAAGCCATATTTCCTTATTGCCACCATGGCTTTGCTATTGGTTTTGCTCGTTTGCTTTTTCTACGTTATTCCCGGCATGAAAGAATATTTCGCGAAAGGGTTTGGCGATAAAGCATATTGGGTAGAACCGCTTATTATTGCTCTTACCGCTTTATTTACCATTCTTGCTTGCGTTGGCTTATTTTACTTAAACCGTTACTTTGAAAAAAATAGACAGGCAAATTCTTCCTTTCCTTCTCCTTATGAGACGGCTTTGATTTGTCTAATCTCGGAAGTGACTTTAATGGTGGGGTTAATGCCACTTGCGTTTTATATTTTCTACAATTTCATATCGCATGAATTTCCGATTTCTTATGGCACGTTATTATCGTGTATCTGTGTGTTTTCTGGCATCAAGGTTGTCTTAAATACTTTTGTTGTTTATTGGCTACTTGTTGTTACGAAAAAATATTTAATTAAAGGAGAATAACATTGAGGGTCTATGTTAGAAGAAAAGAAAAAAGCTGACGAGGGTCTAGAAGAAGAAAGCGAAGAAGATTCTTCATCTTTTAAGGGAAGAATCATTTGGATTCTATTTTTTGCGATTTTGGTAGCGCTTGCGATTGCTTGCATTATCGTGATTAAAGTACTCGACCAAAATTAAAGCGAAAATTTATTAAAAATTCTTTTCATAGACCCAATGCAACGATAATGTTAGATTAATTGAAAATTAATAAGGAGTTAGGAATGGCAGTCATTAAAATTGAACGGGGCGATGGCTCTTTCGTAAACTGTGATTTAGACAAACAGGAGCTTTCTTATTACCGATATCACGTTCGTTTCACCAATTCTGAATGGGCAATTCTCAAATACCTTTATGAGCGACGTGGCACAGTAGTGAAGCGGGAAGAGCTAATCAATCTTCTTTGGGGCAATGCTTCGAATAAGGAACCAACTAGAACCGTCGATGTTCACGTTTCTAGTATTCGTAAGAAACTTGCCTATATCAAAGGAGCGCGTCTCGATAGCATTTATGGAACGGGTTATAAGCTCGTTATGCTAAGACGTTTCTAGTAACGTGTTTGATTAGGGCCTACGTGGCCCTTTTCTTTTTAGTAAGCATCCTGGACGTTTTTTCATAAAGCGGGCTTGCTTTAACTAAAATCCCCACAAAATCCAAACATATTTTTCATAAATGATAATAGTTTTTATTTAGCCAAGGAGTTGTGAGATACTTTAAGGGTATGGATAATCGGTTTTTTCGCTCAAATGTCGTCTATCAAATTTACCCAAGGAGCTTTTGTGACTCTAACGGGGATGGAATTGGTGATATCCCTGGGATTATTTCTAAATTAGATTATCTACAAGATCTTGGGGTTGGTATCATTTGGCTATCTCCTGTTTATAAAAGCCCTAACGTTGACTTTGGTTATGACATTAGTGACTATTACCAAATCAATCCAGAATATGGCACTTTAGCGGATATGGACAAGTTGATCCTTGAAGGGAAGAAGCGCAATATCCGGATTGTCATGGATTTGGTCGTGAATCACACAAGCGATGAACATGTTTGGTTTAAAAAATCCAAAGACGTCCATTCCCCTTTTCACCAATATTATTATTGGAAAAAAGGAAGAAACAACAACACGGAGCCCCCGAATAACTGGACGAGCAATTTCGGCGGAAGCGCTTGGGAATACGATAAAGAGGCGGATGAATGGTATCTTCATCTTTTTTCCAAAAAACAAGTCGACCTTAATTGGCATAATCCCGATGTCTTATTTGAAGTGGAGCGAATCCTTCGTTTCTGGCTTGACCGGGGAGTTTACGGGTTCCGCTGCGACGTCATTAACCAGATTTGGAAAGAAAACTTTGAAGACGGCAAGAAAAACGGTTTTATCGTCGGGCAAGAGCATTATCTAGATAAAGACGGGAACCACAAAATATTAGAACGTCTCTATAAAGATGTTTTTTCTCATTACGACTGCATGACGGTTGGTGAAACTTTTAACGTTGATTATGAAAACGGAAAGCGTTTCACAAGTGGCAATGAGCTAGATATGTGCTTTGAATTCGACGCGATGAATGTCGATAAGCGGAAACTTGTTTGCTTCACGAAGAAATATCGCCCCCAAGCCTTAAAACAAATTCTTTTTGGCTGGCAAAAGGCTTTAGATTGGAACGCGAATTATTTTGAAAACCACGACCAAAGACGCTCAATCAGTCGCTTTGGGGATGCTAAAAAATACTGGAAAGAAAGTGGCAAGATGCTCGCGACGATTCTTTTTACCTTACGAGGAACGCCTTTTATTTATAACGGGGAAGAAATCGGAATGACCGATTTTCCAAAACTTACGATTGAAGATTGCTTAGACCCCGTTGATTTTTGGGTTTATGATCTCATGGGCCGTTTCCATTTCCCGCGTTGGCTCAAGAATCGTTTATTAGGGAATTTCGCGCGTGACCATGCGCGAACCCCTTTCCAATGGGATAAAACAAAAAACGCTGGATTCTCTAAAGCGGATAAAACGTGGATGAAAGTGAACCCGAATTATTTGACGGTGAATCTAGAAACGGAAAAAGACGATCCACGTAGTATTTATCATTACTATAGAGACATTATCGCGTTAAGAAAATCAACTCCCGCTTTAATATATGGCACGATTGAACCGATTCCTACCCCTCACTCGATTATGGCGTTTTATCGTATCTATCAAGGAAATAAGATTTTGGTTCTCATTAATATGACTCGCCATAAAGTATCGATTCCTAAGTCTTTAAGAAGCACAAAAGGAGTGATGCTACTAGCCTCGAATAAAGGAACTCAATATGGCTATAAAGAGCATCTTCGTCCTTTCGAAACGCTTATCGTAAAAGTGTAGAACGTTTTCTTTTCAAAAAGGAAGACACTCTAGTATGCTATAGGCGAAAAAGAGGTTAATTATGGAAGAAAGACGTAAAGATAATATTAGCTGGGATGAATATTTCATGGGCATCGCCGTTTTAAGTGCGATGAGAAGCAAAGATCCTTCCACCCAAGTTGGCGCATGTATCGTTGACGATAACCACAAAATCGTGTCGGTTGGATATAACGGCATGCCGCGCGGGGTGAATGAAGACAAAACCCCTTGGGGGCATGGAACGGGGCTTGATAGCAAATATCTTTATGTTTGCCACGCTGAACTTAATGCGATTTTAAACACTCGCGATGGCCCGGCGTTAAACGGTTGCTCTTGCTATGTGACTTTATTCCCATGCAATGAATGCGCCAAAGCGCTATTACAAGTCGGCATTAAAGAGCTCATCTATAAAGATGATTTCCATGGTGACCAAGTCATTTATAAAGCCTCGCGCAAAATCCTAGAAATGGGTGGCGTAAAAATCCGTCAATACACGGGTAAAGACATCAAAATCACCATTCAATAACGAGCTTTTTTCCACTTGTTTAAGATTCTTTTTAGCATTATCAAAATGAACATCGTCGAAGTTAAAAACTTAACTTATTCCTATTATGAAGGAAATAAAGTCCTAGATGGGGTATCTTTTTCCTTAAAGGAAGGTAGCTATACCTGTCTTATTGGACATAATGGCTCTGGGAAAAGCACCTTAGCGAAAGTGCTTATGGGGCTAAACAATAAATTCCAGGGAGAAATCACGATTTTCGGTTTACCTCTTAACCACGAAAATCTTGGCAAAATCCGTTCAAAAATGGGTATTGTCTTTCAAAATCCCGACAATCAGTTCGTGGGGACGAGCGTTTGTGACGATATCGCTTTTGGTTTAGAAAATCGGCAAGTTCCTCATGGGGAAATGCAATCAATAATCGAAACCTACGCAAAAGAGGTGGGTATGGCGGACTTTTTGAACGCTAGCCCTGATAATTTAAGCGGTGGGCAAAAGCAAAGAGTCGCTATTGCAGGGGTTTTGGCCATGAAGCCGAATCTCATCATTTACGATGAAGCGACTTCGATGCTTGACCCAAAAGGAAAAAGAGAGATTTTGTCTTTGACGCAAGCGATGAAGGAAGAAAATCCTTCTCTTACGATTCTTTCAATCACTCACGATGTAGAAGAAGCGGCCAAAGCCGATCAAGTTCTTGTCCTTAATGAAGGGAAAATCGTCTTAGAGGGGTCACCTAACGATGTTTTCTCGAATATTGAAATCTTAAAACAATGCCATTTGGCTACTCCTTTCTTCTTTGAGTTTCGTGAGGCGCTTAAGAAGGAAGGTTTCGATATCCCTCCTTCGATTCGCGATTTAACTTCTTTGGAGGATTATTTATGCAAATAAACTTCCAAGATGTTTCTTATATTTATAACCGCAAATCCCCCTTCGAATTTGCGGCGTTGAATCATATTGATCTTTCTTTGCCAAAAGGAAAATTTATCGCCTTAGTTGGCAGAACCGGGAGCGGGAAAAGCACTTTGATTAGCCATATTAACGCTCTTCTTCGCCCGAGCGAAGGAGAAGTCCATATTGGGGATTTTGTTAATGCGCCAAAGAACCGATTAAAGAATAAAGACATCAAAAATCTCCGCAAACACGTGGGGCTTGTCTTCCAATTCCCAGAATATCAGCTTTTCGAAGAGACGGTGGAAAAAGACGTTGCCTTTGGTCCTAAAAACTTTGGGGAGACAAATGAAGGCGCGCTTGCTCTTGCCCATGAAGCCTTAGCGACCGTTGGATTAGGCGAGTCCTTTTATAAGCGTTCTCCTTTCGAATTATCGGGAGGAGAAAAACGAAAGGTGGCTATCGCCGGCGTTATTGCCATGAAACCCGACACATTAATTGTCGATGAACCTACCGCTGGCTTAGACCCAGTTGCCGCGATGGATACCATGAATTTATTTAAGAGTATTCAAGACAAAGGCACTTCTTTGATTTTGGTAACCCATGATATGAAGATCGTAAGCCGCTACGCAGATTTGGTGGTTGTGCTTGAAAATGGGAAAGTCGCAAAAATCGCTACCCCGAAAGAACTGTTTTCTTTGGATTTAGAGCCTTATTCTCTTGAGTTACCTTTGCTATATCAAGTCATTTCTAATCTAAACCAAAAAGGCATGAATCTTGATATGAACCAAATTTCTAACGTGAACGAGCTTGCTAAAGCGCTTAAGGAGAAAAAACATGAATAGTCTTACCTTAGGCCGCTACGTACCATATCAATCCTTTGTTCATCGTCTTGACCCTCGCAATAAGATTTATTGCCTCATTGTTCTAATGGTTGCCATCTTTATGCCGCAAGTGAACTACGCGATGACTTTCACGATGGTGGGGATCATGTTCTTATTTTTGCTCCTATTACTTGTGCTCACCCATTCTAGCTTCCTTTCTTTTTTAAAGAGCCTTTCTGGACTATGGTTCATGATGCTCTTTTTACTCGTTATTTATATTTTTATCCCTACCTCTAATCAGCGTTATCCAGATTGGATTGCTTTCCGCATTGGGGATTTTTCAATCTATTACGAATCAATCTTAGAAGCGTTAAAGATTTTAGTCCGCCTTATGCAAATGATTGCTTTGACGATGATTTTCACTAGTTCGACAAAACCTTTAGAAATGACCGATGCTTTTGAATGGTACTTAACGCCATTAGGAGCGTTAGGGTTTCCCTCTCACGAAATTGCCATGATTATTTCGATCGCCCTTCGCTTTATCCCTACGATTCTTGATGACACAAAGCGAATTATGAAAGCGCAAGCAAGCCGAGGCGTTGATTTTGAGCATGGGGGACTTATCACGAAAATCAAGTCCATGGTGTCTCTCATTGTGCCTTTATTCGTTTCTAGCTTTGTTAGGAGCGAAGATTTAGCGGATGCGATGGAATGTCGAGGCTATGACCCAAAAGGGAAAAGAACGAAATATCGTGTGATGCGCGCTTCTATTTCTGATTTGTTCGCCTTTCTATTTGTTAGTGCTTTTGCAGCACTATTCATTTATACAAGCGTAGCATCGTTTGACGCCTATTCTTTCTTCTTCGGAGTCAACGTGAAATGAGCAATTATTTTTGCGTGGTTTCTTATTTAGGGGCCGCTTATTACGGTTTTGAGCGGCAAAAGAACCATCCGACCATCCAAGGGAAAATCGAAGAGTGCCTTAACGCAATACTTCACGAAAAAGTCACCATCAATGCCTCGGGAAGAACCGACGCGAAGGTGAATGCGAAAGGGCAAACCTTTTCCTTTCATTCTTCTTCGATTTTATTAAAGGATGAAGCTCGCTTTCTTTATGCGATCAATCATGTTTTGCCTAGCGATATTTCGATTCTTTCCATCAAAGAAGTTCCTGATTCTTTTCACGCTAGATATAGCGCGAAGAAAAAGGCATACTCCTATTCTTTTCATCTAGGAAAGAAAGACCCTTTTTTGTGTTACGAAGTGGCAATGCTAGGGGAGCGGAAATTTGATGAAAACCTTTTTAAGGCTTCTTGCAAACTTTTTAAAGGGGAACATAATTTCCAAGATTTCACCCCGAAAAGCGAAGACATGCATTCTTTTACCCGTACGATTTATGAGGTTTCTTTTACGGAAGACGAATTCACCCATAAAGTATTTTTCGTAGGCGAAGGCTTTATGACTTATCAAGTTAGAACGATGGTTGGGGCTGCCCTTAAAGTCGCTTTAGGTAAAATGACTTTAAGCGAATTAGAAGCAAGAATCGATAGTAAAACGCGAAAAATACTTTCATTTAAGGCTCCTGCAGAAGGACTTTGCTTAGAAAAAGTACTCTATTAATTTCTTCACGAAACGATTTTCCGCTAACCGCCTTCTTATAGTAGTGATAAAATACACGCGCAAAAAGGAGTTTTGATTATGGGAAGACACTTTGAAGTCAGAGCCGCGGCAATGGCTGCGACCGCCAAAGCAAAAAGCGCGATTTACATGCGTGCTAGTAAGGAGATTTACGCTGCTGCAAAAAGCGGCATTCCTGACCCGGAATCGAACCTTGCTTTAAGAAGCGCGATTGAAAAATATCGTAAAACCTGCCCAAGAGATGTTATCGAAAGAGCAATCGAAAAGGCAAAAGGCGGGGATGCAGTTGCTTATATTCCAGGACGTTATGAATTCTTCGGCGCCGGCGGAAGCTTTGTTATCGTCGATACTTTAAGCGACAACGTTAACCGCGCTCTTGTAAGCGTGCGTACCATCGTTACCCGCAAAGGCGGAAAGATGGGCAGCGTTGAATATAACTTCCAATTATTAGGTGTCATCGATTTCAAAGGAACAAATCGTGATGAAGTGGAAGAAAACCTGATTCTAGGTGATGTTGACGTTCAATCTGTGGATCTTGAGAATGGTGAGATTGAAGTTCGCGTCAATCCTAGCGATTTCGAAAAAGCGAAGAAAGTTCTTAACGACATGGGCATTACCGAATTCGATAACGCACAAACGACCCTCGTTCCAAACGAATACATCACCTTAAACGACGAAGATCTTGCAAAATTCAAAAAGATGCTTGAAGAGCTTGATGAATGCGAGGACGTCCAAGCCGTTTACCATAACGTCGAGAACGCTTAATGATTACCGCCTTCGGGCGGTTTTCTTTTCCTCATATCTAGGAGTCTTCGATTTTATTCGATTCCATCGGAGTTTTTGAATCTCGGAATCCAATGATTTAGTGTCTAAACGTCTCAAAAAACGGCACGTTTAGACACTAAATAATTTATTCATCGTCTAAACATCGCAAAAAAATCGCGATTTAGACATTCAATAATGTCTAATAGTAGTAACAGCGAGGCTCTACTATGAACGATACAGGGGTTATTGGAAGAAAAGACGAATATCATGTTTTAGAAAAATGCTACCACTCAAAAGATGCACAACTTGTAATTGTTTATGGTAGAAGGAGGGTTGGAAAAACATACTTGATCAATCAAGCGTTTGAGAGCGACTTCGCCTTCAAAATTACCGGCGCTTATGGGCAAGCCAAAAACACTCAGTTAATGAACTTTACGATGGAACTCAGTCGAAAGGAAGGGAAGGAACATCCCTTATTCAAAGATTGGCCATCCGCTTTTAATGCTCTTATTGATTATTTAGATTCATTGCCCAAGGATAAAAAACAAGTTGTCTTCATTGATGAAATGCCTTGGTTCGACACTTTCAAGAGTGGCTTTTTGCCCGCTTTTGAATATTTTTGGAACAACTATGGATCCGCGAAAAACAATCTTCTATTGATAGTCGCTGGATCTATTTCTAGTTGGATTAGTGAAAAATTGTTAATAATAAAGGCGGGTTATTTAACCGGCACACGGCTAGATTATATTTAGAGCCTTTCTCCTTAAGCGAAACAAAAGAATATTTGGAAAGCGAAAATATTCATTGGAGTAATTACGATATCGCAGAACTCTATATGATCATGGGAGGGATTCCTTTTTACTTAAGCCAAATTGATCCTTCTATTTCGTTAAGTGAAAACATCGATCAAATATTCTTTAAAGAACATGGACTTCTTTGGGATGAATTCTATCGCCTCTATGACACGTTATTTAATGGCAATCAAAAATACATCAAAATTGTGGAGATTTTAAGCGAAATTAAGTATGGACTCACTCGTAACGAAATCGCGAATAAACTTAAAATCCCCGCAAATGGGGCATTAACAAAGATGCTTCAAAATTTAATCGATTCTGGTTTCGTTTTTTCAATCGTCTCTTATCGAGCCTCTAAAGATACAGTTTATTTATTGCGAGATTTCTATACTTTATTCTATTTTAGATTTCTAAAAGGAAATAAAGGGAAAGACGAACATTATTGGAGCAATTCTTTCGATTTACCAAAAAGAAGGGGGTGGCTTAGCCTCTCTTTCGAACTTTTATGCCTTGGACACGTTAATGAGATTAAGAAGGCATTAGGTATAAGCGGGGTTAACTCTACTTATTATTCCTGGAACAAAAAAGGCGATGATGGAGCAAAAGGTGCACAAATCGATCTTGCTATAGACCGTAGAGACAACGTGGCAAGCCTTTGCGAGATGAAATTCACGATGAATGAATTCGAAATCAACAAAGATATCTACATGGAGCTCATGAATAAGATTGTAGTCTTTCAATCCGAGAACAAACGAAAATCAGTTCAAACCGTTCTTATCACGACATATGGATTAAAGCGAAATCAATATTCAAACGCTATCAATAAATGCGTGACATTGGATGCCTTTTTTGCAAAATGAGTTTTGTTAATTAAGCAAATTGTCTAAGCGAGGAACTAGAAAATTACCTCCGCTTTTTGAGTGAGCAGAATTTGCTCAAAATTTTTAGTATTGCTTTCTTTATCAGCTATTGTCTTATTAAATGAAAAACGCAAGTAAGCTTTAAAACATTTTTTAAGTTCACGAAAATGTTTGTTATTACTTCAATTGCGACAAAAAGCCTTTTTTGTATAATAACCACGGAAGGAGGGATGCTTTTGATGATGAGCCGCTCGGCTTTATTCGCTGGAAGTTCGCCATCAAATGATTGTGATAATAATCTGAACGATTAATAGGCTTTGGAGTATTTTTCATGAGTAAACTTAAGAGGTATTATTTGAATAGGCCCTATCAGTTTTTATTGATTGTGTTTTTAAAACTGGTTGTTTCTGCTTGTGAGGTATCCATTTCCTTTTTGCTCTATACCATTGTCAATTTGGTCACTTCTGGTGCTGATTTTGCTTCCTTTTTGTATTTGGGCGCGACTTCTTTTGCCATAATCTTAACTTTATCCTTTGGATCATATTCGGAAGAATATCTGACCCACAAATACGTCGATGAAATCACTGAAATATACAGGATGGACGTTTTTAGAGGGATTCTTAACTTAGATTTGAGCGAGATGAAGAAAAAGCCTGTCGGTGAATATCTTACGAACTTAGATCGGGATGTAACTAGTGTTTCTCAACAACATTTCTCATCCATGTTTAATTTAATTTCTCAAGGATTCACCTTAGCGATTGCTATCGGGATGGCTTTTGCTTTTAACTATATCGTGACGTTTTTTATATTGGCCATCTCCCTGCTCATTGTTTTAGTGCCACAGCTATTCATCAAGAAGATATTCGCTACATATGATGAGTATTCTCTTTCAATGAGTGAGCTCTCCAAATATTTAGAAAACTTCTTAAATGGAGGCCACATTGTCCAAAATTGCGATGCGATTCATCAAGTTTCAGAGATTGTTAAGAAGGTTGATCGTAGCGTTCTAAAAAAAGTGAATCGGCATTGGAAAATTGCATGTATTGATAATAATGTAGTTCTCTTTTTAACAATATTTTTAAAGTTTTTCACCGTTTTCATCGCTTGCTTATTGTATTTTTGCAACATGGCATCCATTGCAATTTGCGTTGCATTCCTTCAAATAAGTTCTTCCATATACAATCCCTTGATTCAAGTTGTTGCATCTCACGCTTTCATTAAAAGTGTTAAAAAAGTCGTGGAGCGGCTTTCAGTTTTTGACGAAAAAGAAAAGAAGCCCCTTTACGAGAGCAAAATAAGAACCCCATCGATAAATTTAAGGAATTTAACCATCTGATGAGCGGGAGGTTTTGAATGATGTTACCTACGATTTTGACTTTGGTAAGAAATACTTATTAATGGGGAAAAGCGGTATCGGTAAATCAACACTCTTAAACGCGATTATTGGCTATACCGAAATTAAAAACGGTTCGATTGACGTTACGGATGGCGTAGATAAAGCTTCTAACGTTAACGAAACGAGCCATTTGATTGGCTACGTGCATCAAAAACCGTTTTTATTTATCGGTAACTTAGTCGAGAACATAACCATGTTTAGTAAAAACCCGGATATGGATAAAGTGACGCTACTCATAAAGCGCTGCAAGTTAGATGATTTTGCTTCACAAAGAGGTTTATACGCTCCGCTTGATAATTCCAGCAACGCGATTTCTATCGGTGAGATGCAAAGAATTTCTTTAGCGAGAACGCTTTATCTAGATAGACCAATCTTGTTTTTAGATGAGATAACTTCTTCTTTGGATGAGAAAAACGCGAAGGAAATCAACGATGTGATTAGAAACAACGAAAATAAACTGATCATCTGGATTTCGCATAGTAGAGATATGAAAGAGTTAAGTTGGATTGACAAAAAGATAAAAATTGAAAACGCAAAAATCGCGGAGATTTAAAGAATGAATCTATTCGACTTCGCTCTCTATTATTACTCTAAAGAAAGGCACGCGAAACTATCGAAAGGTCAAGAAACTGATCACTTTATCCCTTATTCTAAAGTGTTTGCTCTCATTAAAAATTCTACAAGATCGATAAGGAAGCGTTTCTTTCTTTTGCGAATTTGGAAAGTAATCTTAGACAAATAAACAATAATTTTTTATTAAATTATCTTTCAATTTAATAATTTTAGAAACGATTAAATTTATTGAGCAATAATTCAATGAAAAACAGTATTAATTTTATTGAGAAAGCAAAATATTAATATTCATAAATAATAGGTAATAACTAGATAAAACTAATTTATATCGAAAATCTATAAATTAATATTTAATAAAAATAACACTATTTTTAAAACACAATAAATAAACAACCTTTTTTCCAAGATTAAGCACAATCAAGTTACTATCTTTTTCTTTAAATGCTAATTAAATTGTTCTATGCTAACATCGCTCGAGCAAAGCACTTTGACCTCTCAAATCAGAAAAAGGAGTCTTTTATGAAAAAGAAGAAAAAGAGTTTGCTCATCTCCGTGTTTGCTACTGTTGCCTTACTTACCGTTGGGGCGCCAGAAAGAACTTCGAATCAAATCAATGACGATTATTCTCGGCAATTAAAAGGCCGCGTCAAAGAATATAACCAGCATGATGAACGTTCAATTTTCCCAACTGACGATAATGCATTATCTTATCAAGAATGGATGAAAGCTGGCTTCCCCGATTTTGTAATTTCCCCGGTTGAAGACGACGATGATGACAAACATAACCGCTCCAAATGGAACTTATTAAAAAGAAAGTCCGTTTAGTTTTATAAAAGCGATAGATACGCTTCCATCGCGCCGACTACTTTGAATTCTTTTGCATAGGATAATAGTTTGTTCTCGTCGATATCGCGCTTCCTAAAGAGGGCAAATACTTCTTTCATATTGTATGTTCCTCTTTCGCGATACCGATAAGCGTCTAGGAATGTCCGCTCCAAGTCATAAGTCTCAACTAAATGACCGAATGGAGAAACGGCTAACCCTAGTCCAATAAAATATTCTTTATCGTTTACATGACGAGATTCGCTATTTTTGATGCCTTTTGTCATATAACCACGCGGAAGATTAACGACTAGATGCGCTGGCTCTAGGATGAGTTCATGAAGAAATAGTGCGCTCTCTAAAGAGAAAACGGCCTTTTTGTAGATAAATTGCGTGATGTAATAAGGATCTAGAGGATATCCTTTTTTCACATATAATCCGCGCGCCGCTTTCACAAATTGCCCTTCTTCTGTAGCAAGGACTAGATACTCTTGCGCTATCCCGTTTTGCTTCGCGTCAATCGTAGAAATATAGCCATTATTATTTTCGGCCAGGACTAGGATTTCGAATGATTTCTTTTCTTTCACACAACAATATTAGCATTAACGTTGTCTAAACGTAAACGAAAAACCAAAAATGGCTTTGACTATCGGCTCTTTTATGATGATAATTGACCACGGCTCGAATAGAGCAAATTAAAAAAGAAGGAAATTACAATGCAACGTCAAACCACAATGGCGAAACCTCTTGAGCTCAAGAAAGCTTGGTATGTTGTTGATGCGACCGACATCTCACTCGGACGCCTTGCAAGCCAAGTCGCAATGATCTTAATGGGCAAGAACAAGCCAATTTACACCCCAAACCAAGATACCGGTGACTATGTTATCGTTATCAACGCCAGCAAAGTGAAACTCACTGGTGATGCCGAACACAAAAAGAATTATTACAATGTTTCTGGCTATAATGGCGGTCTCCGTACCCGCAGTGCTGGTACGATGCTACGCGAATTCCCTGTCGAACTTATTGAACGTTCCGTCTGGGGAATGCTTCCAAAAGGACCTCTTGGACGTCAAATGCACAAAAAATTATTCGTCTACGAAGGTGCCGAACATAAGCATGAAGCTCAAAAGCCAGTCAAGCTTGAGCTTAAGAAATAAGGAGACTCCTAATGGCTAACGAAAAGAAATATTACGGAACTGGTAGACGTAAGAGCAGCGTTGCTCGCGTTTATATCACTGCTGGGAAAGGCAAAATCATCGTTAACGAGAAAGACGTCAACGAATATATGCCTTATGCGACTCTCGTTCAAAACCTCAAACAACCTCTTGTTTTAAGCGGAAGCGAAAATAAGTACGATGTTGAGGCCTTTGTCCAAGGTGGTGGATTCACCGGACAAGCCGAAGCGATCCGTCTTGGTATCGCTCGTGCCTTACTTGAAGCTGGCGAAGACCGCAAGACCTTAAAAGTTGCTGGTATGCTTACCCGCAACGCTCGTTCGAAAGAAAGAAAGAAATACGGTCTTAAAGCTGCTCGTCGCGCTCCACAATTCTCCAAACGTTAATCGTTTGATTTTAGAGAAAAGCATGAAGCACTTGGATTTCTTAAGGAGTCTAGGTGCTTCTTTTCTTTTACTAGGCGCGCCCTTTAAACTAATAGAAACGTAATAAAGGAAATAGTCACATGGTCATCATTGAAAAAGTAGACAAGCTTAACGAAGAAATGACGTCATTCATGAAAGAAGAATTTCAAAAACACGCGGAGAGTAAGGGCATAACGTCTTCTTTTTCTACTTTTGCTTTCCTTGCAAAAGATGAAGATAAAATGATAGGGGTATTGACTGGTCACGCGTATGAAGAAGAAGCGCATATTAGTAATCTCGTTATTCGTGAAAACTATCGTCATTTAAAAATTGGAAGTAGGCTCCTAAAAGAAGCGGAAGACTACTTTAAAGAAAAAGGATTCAAGATTATGGAACTCACTACTTATGAATTTCAAGCGCGCTCTTTTTACGAGAAGAATGGTTTTAAAGTGGAATTTAAGCGCGAGAATAAACAAAATCCCAAGTTTGCAAAATATTTTTTAATCAAATCCCTGGATTAAATCCTCTATCGATAAAACATATTTCCCGATTTCTCTCTCTTAAAATAGGCAAAAATACGAAGATTTTTTGATTGTAATGCCTATAAGCGGAAATCCAAGAAATTGGAAAAATTTGGCTTGTTTCCCCATCCGCTAAGTTGTATATTATTAAGGCACTTTTGTGCGACGGGCCTTTAGCTCAGCTGGTTAGAGCGTGCGCTTGATAAGCGCAAGGTCGATGGTTCAAGCCCATTAAGGCCCACCAAATCTAAAAAACGCCACTTACTTCGTTGAGTGGTTTTTCTTTTGTTTATCCAGATAGAACTTATGTAGCAAGGCCAAAGAGGCAATTGACGAGTGAGAGAAATATCTTTCCTTTTTTTGAAAAAGCGGCTCTTGCTTATTAGAAAATAAAAACCAGAATCTGATCTTCCTCTTCCCTAAACGGATAGTCTCTAAGATCTACGCTTTTAAAAAATACTGCAATAGATTGACTGCGCCCAAAATAAACGAGCAATTAACATTAAATAAATCGACAAAAATATATTATTTGTTCAATATTAAAAGCGGGAAAACATAGCATCGTTTTATAAATAAGAGATAAGCGGTATAGCTTATTAACAATCCTAACGTTGGAAATCGTATTTATCACTTCATAAAATAGAGAGGTATTTCTATTGAAAAGCCATTTTTTCGGTCATTTTCTTCAAAAAAGTTTTCATTTGAATTAAAAACCCATATCGTTTAATTAAATACATTCTTATTAAACGAAAAATTGTTTTAACAAAACTTACTAAATCAAAAAAACATCAATATTTAACTGCATAATTACGATAATTATCGAAGATTAAATTTATGATAATTTAATTTTAGATATAAAATAATAAAACGATAAATAAATCTTTGCAAAATATCGAAAACATCAGTAAACAACTAACTTTTTCCTTCCAAAAATAATTTAATAGGAATATGATTTGTTTGCTCGAGCAAGCACAATTGATTAAAAAGTTTTAGATAGGAGAAATTTTATGAAGAAGCGTAATTTAAGTTTATTGGTGTTTGCCTTATTTGGATCCTTGCTTACCGTTGGTTGCACCAGCGTGATTAAACCAGATAGCCCAACTAAATATGATTTCTTTGTGATCTATCGCCTAGAGGGAGGAACGCTCTCTTACTATGAATGGATTAAGGCCGGTTGCCCAAAAGGACCGATTGAGCCAAAGAAAAAAGAAGAGAAGCGCGAAATCGCTTCTAAGTATTATGACGAAAAAGGGCATCTCATCATTGTTTATAAAGATGGCACCAAGCTTGATCTTGGGAAAGTCGATTGCAAGATGGCGACAGTCAATTTCTATTACGATGATGTTTTACTTTCTAGCACTGAAGTCCATTTCGGGAGCAAAATCAAAGAGCCCGCTTTCGGAGCCTTCTTCGCGAATGGCTGGTTCTTAGATAAAGAATTAACGAAGCCTGTGGATTTCGACGCGCCCGTCTTTAGCGAGAAAATAGATTTATTCGCCCGCTCTGAGGCAAGCAATAACAATGTTGTCATTAGCTTTTATGATGAACTCCTTGGTTTACGTCCGTTCCCAAAGAAAGCTACGGTTGGCGAAAAATACGAGCTTCCCTCTTTAGTCGATATGAATTCCAAATACCGATTCGATGGTTGGTACTATCAAGGAAAAAAGGTTGATTTAGAAGGGAAATGGAAGATTCCTAACCATGTAACCCTTCTTGCTCACTGGGTAGAAAAAGAAGCATTTGAATTAGATTACTTCGGCTTATATCCACAAACTGCGGTTCTTGATCCTAGAGTTCACGAAGACATCGATAAATACGGTGTTAAACATTATCCTTTTGGCAATAAAGTCTTTATTTGCACATGACTGATTTTCGCCCGCTAT
>ERZ808259.23-NODE-23-length-128221-cov-4.393638_pt1 | contig 128221 bp, 126 predicted proteins | sample MGYA00521279_ERZ808259 | MGnify/ENA primary metagenome ERZ808259 (study PRJEB31516, sample SAMN03275586) | gut metagenome | biome: mammalia-associated habitat; material: feces | host: Papio cynocephalus | place: Kenya | collected 2012-07-27 ...
GCCGTCGGCATCGGCCACCCGCACAAAGCGACGGTCAACGCGTTGAAAAAATGGATTCCCGCAGCGAAAAAACGCGGTGTCGCGTTCGTTCCGGTCAGCCTGATCGCCGTGTATGTGCAGGACGGGGAAACGGCCGCGAACACCCGCGCGTTGAACCCGCACGACGAAAACGAATAAAGGTCATTCGTCCACGTTGATGGTGACTTCGTCCATGTCTTCGGGGGCGTTGCCCAGCAGAATCGCCAGATTTTTCAAAAACCGGAATCCGTTGTATTTCCGGCATTCTTCGATTGTCGCGTCGCGTTCCTCGGCTTCGTCAGCCTCTTCGGGCTTGGGCAGGGACAGCGGCATGAACGTCACGGGGCCGCTGACGGGTTCTTGTTGGATTTCGATCCAGCCGTTTGTGAACGAAAACAGGAAAGCGGTCACTTTTTTCGGATCTTTGACGATTTTCAATTTCAATCCGGACTGGTTGTGAACCAGTAGCATTTCATCCTTTTCAATATATTGCGTCGTGAAAATGCCGCGGACTTCGGTATCCAGAAAATCGTTGACCATGATAATGGGCAGTTCAGGCATGACAACCTCCTTACAGTTTGTATGCGGATGAAAGGCCGGCAGCGCGGCGAATCAGGCTTTGCGCCGACACACGAAGCGTTTGATCTGCGCGTCGATGAAATTGCGCAACCATTCCAAATCGTCCTTGGGCAGGCCGCGGCCGATGTGGGTAGTCTGGCCGTCCGCGCCGATCACCAGCGTGTATTTGAAATCATAGCTGTTGTGAACGACGTAAATGTATTCCAAACTGTCCGGCTTGATTAAAAATCCGAAAGACGGAAAGAACAGCCAGCGCGATTTGATCCGGATGCCGTTCGGGGAAACGATAATCCTTTTGCGCCGGAAAAACAGGGACAACGGGATCAAAACGAACAAAACCAACGCCGCGGGAACGATCGCCAGACAGAACGCACTTAAATGAAACAGCAGGCCGAAAAACACGATCGAAAAAAACGAACAAAAGCACAATATGCCGGCGAAAATCGAAAACGCGCTGTCGCGAATCTGCGGGTCAATCTGGCAGGTGTCGGCGTTTTCGACAATCCGGAACGAATTGGGGATTTTATACAAATCCTTGTCCGTGACGGGAATCTTGCCCTCGCTGATCAAATCGGGCAGGGATTTCCGGATATCTTCGGGTTTGATTTCGATCACGCCGTCCGCCGTATTGAACAGCGCGGGCATTTGCAGCTGGCCGGCCAGTTCCTGCCATTTGCGCGTGATATTCTCCCCGTCCTTTGTGATGTAAAGCGGAATGGTTTTCGCTTCGTTCGGATGCTGCAGGTCGATGATGTGCTGGGTGAACGATGTCAGCCCCAACACGTTGACGATGCGCGTGCGGTAACGCACCCCCAGATATTCGCTGAGGGAATCGGCCATGCGGCTGCCGTGCTCGAACGGTTTTTGAATGACGACGGCGGCGAATTTGTGTCCGATGAAGAAATCGCGGCCGTAAAACATCAGCAACAGGCGCGTGACGATGATGAACAGCCCCAGCCCGACAAACAGCCACGACGCGGAAAACGTCCCCGCCGACGCCGGCAGGGGCAGGCTGTCGATTTTTGAAAACATCGAAGATTCGCCCCAAACGCCCAGTTCGGAAACCAGCCCCAAAGCGATCAGGACGACGCCCAAAACGATTCCGCGGCAAACGCGGTGTTTGGAAATCCGGTCTTTGGCCTGCGTCGGGCGGTGCGAAACGTCGAAATCCAAAAAGGACGCCAGCGGACGCAAACGCCTTTTTTCGATTTTTTCATCATTGACCGATATGCTTTCCAATTCGTCAAGATCGGTGTTTTGCAGCAATTCGTCCTGCACCATGTGTTCCTCGAACCAAGTTTTTTTCAAGTTATGGCAAATTCGTCTTTGCTCTGCAAGAGTAATATACTATAAAATAGTACGTCGAAAAATCTTTTTTTTACGGAAGCGATATGGAAACGACTTTGACTTCAACCGCCGGCCTGATTCCGATGTTGCTCAGCCTGATCGGGCTGTTGGCGGCGTTGCAGTATCTGAAAGGCATGGACGATTTTGAAGAAACGATCCGTTACGTCTTTTGGGGTTTCCTGTGCGTTTTCATCGCCAAACTGTCCGTATTCACGTCGCGTTTCATGCCGGACGGCTATTTTTATTTTCAAACCCTGCTGTTCCATTTGTGTTCGGCGGTTTTCCTGACCGCCGGAGGATTCAGCATCAAAGGGGTGAAGTTTTTCAACACGACCGTCGTCGTTTCCGCCTGTCTGCTGGCCGCGGTATGGAGCTGGTACGTCGTCATCATCACGCGCGACGCCAACGCGCTGACGTTTTCGCTGGCCGCGTCAACGGCGGGGTACGGCGTTCTGGCGGCGTCGTTGTGGCGCAGAAAGGCTTTGCGCAACACGATCGGTTTTGTGATCACGGGGTGGTTTTGCGTTTTTCTGGTGCTGTACAACCTGCTGGCGCTGATGCCGTGGGGGCGCAGTCTGCTGTCGCCGGCGTTTGAAACGTTTTTGTACATCGCGATCATGTGCGGGTGGATTTTGATTTCCAACAACATGATGGCGCACCAGTTCGGAACGCTGGAACAGGCGGCCGAGGAAAGCAAGGAACGCCTGCGCCTGATGATCCAGATGTCGCCGTTCCCGATCATCATTTCCCGATTGAAGGATGACCAGCTGATGCTGATCAACAACAAGGCCGGCGCCTTGTTCGGGCTGGATGTCAAACATCCGGGGAATTTCAAAATGGTCGATTACTTCGCCGAACCGTCGCGACGCACGGAATTGTTGGCGAAGCTGGAAAAAAATCCGGTCGTTGACGATTTCGAGTTTCTGGTGAAACCGCGCAAGGGCGATCCGTTCTGGCTGCTGTTGTCGGCGCGCGTGATCGATTTTGAATACGAAATCGCGCTGTACATGGCGTTCCAGGACATCACCGACCGCAAGAAAAAGGAAATGCAGCTGTTCGATCAGGCCACGCGCGATCCGTTGACGAAATGCTATAACCGCCGCCAATTTGAAGAGCTGGCGAAAAAGGAAATTCAGCGTTCGCGCCGCTACAACCATCCGTTCTGCCTGTTCATGATTGACGCCGACCACTTTAAAAACGTCAACGACACGCACGGCCACGCGGTGGGCGATTTGGTGTTGCAGGCTTTGGCGGATTGCTGCCGCCGCACGTTGCGCGAATCCGACATCGTCGCCCGTTTCGGGGGCGAGGAATTCGTCATCCTGCTGCCCGAAGCGACGATCGAAAACGGTTTCCGCGTGGCGGAACGCCTGCGTATTAAAATTTCAAAGCTGGTCGTCAAAAACGAACAGAATCAGGATGTTCAATTTACCGTCAGTATCGGTTTGGTTTCCTCTACGGTAACGGACGATATTCCGGAAATGCTAAAAATGGCCGACGAATCCCTTTATGTCGCCAAAGAAAACGGCCGCAATCAGGTCGTCGTGTACGAAGCCGGCGGCCCTAACAAAGATTTGCCGAAGCCGGACGGCGAAGACATCGAAAAGGTCAAAGCCGAACCGCTGTACTATTTCAAACCGGCCGGCGGCGCGCCCGTCGTGAAAAACGCGTCGAACGAACCGGCGGAAACCGGCGTCGTCGGGTTGAGCGGCGCCGCCCCCGTCGAAGAGGCCGAACCGTCTTTGGACGACGACGAGGATATCGAAACGTCGCCCGCGGTTGAACATTCGCACGGCGTATCCTTAAGCTCGCTGTACGACGACGAAGAGGACGACTCTTTTGTTCCGACGGCCAGACCGCCCGTCGCGCCGCCGCCCGTCGCGGAACAACCGGCTTTTGACGCCGCGCAGGGCGAGGATTTGTCCCTGATGGCCGATCCGTTCGCTTCGCCCGTTTTTGCCGATGAAGAGGTTGAAGCGGCGGAAGAACCGGAAGAAACGGATATCCCCGACGCTTTTGAAACGCCCGACGCTGAAATCGAACAAGAACCGGAGCCGGAAACACCGGCGGCGGATGAATTTATCGACGATCTGCCCTCCGCGCCGGAAATTCCGGCGGATTCCGGCGACGAAGACATCGTGCCGCCGCCCGAACCGGAAGCGTTTGAACCCGATGACACAGCCGCGCCCGAAGAACCCGAATTCCCCGAGCCGCCCACCATAGCCGACGGCATTGCCAACCTGCCGCCCGTTCCCGAACCGTTTGCGACGGACGCGGAAGAGGAAACTTTCACGCCGCCGCCGCCTTTGTCCGTTCCGGTCGAACCGCCGCCCCCCGCGCCGGTCAAAGCGCCGACGGTCAAAATGCCCGTGATGAAGAAAATCCCGATTAAAATGCCCGCCGGAATGGTGAAGATTCCCAAAATGCCCGGCGTCGTTCGGGTCAAAATCCCCAAGGCTTTGCACCAAAGCGACGCGCCCGTCGGCGCTCCGCCCCCGCAACCGCCGCATCCGTAAGGTTAGCTGGCCTTTTTGCCGTCGGGACAAAACGCCGCGAATCATTTAGCATTTTTCCATCAACGCAGGAGGAAAAAATGCACTTGATTTCAACAGTAAAATCTTTCATCGAAAACGTCGAAAAATCCGGCGGAAAACCGCTGTACAAACTGACACCGAAACAGGCGCGGCAGGTTTTGACGGACGTTCAGCAATTTTCCGCCGCCGCGCCCGAAACGGACGTGACGGAAATCTATGTCGCCGCCGGCGACACGGCCGTTCCCGTCAAAATCCACCGGCCGAAAGGCGTCGTCAAAAAACTGCCCGTCGTGTTTTACATCCACGGCGGCGGTTGGGTCATGGGGGACGACAAAACGCATGAACGGCTGGTGCGCGAACTGGCGGCGGGAATTCCGGCGGCCGTCGTGTTTCCGGTTTACACACCGTCGCCCGAATCGGAATTTCCCCGCCCGACGGATCAGTTGTTCGCCGTTTTGAACCACATTGTCGCCCGATCGGCCGATTTGGGATTGGACGCCGGACGGTTGGCCGTCGCGGGGGACAGCGTCGGCGGCAACATGGCGATCGCGATGACGATGAAGGCCAAAGACGCCGGCGCGCCCAAAATCGCGTTCCAGTTGCTGATCTATCCGGTTACGGACGCGGCGATGACGTCGGAATCTTACACGCTGTACGAAAACGGGCCGTGGCTGACCCGCAAAGCGATGGAATGGTTTTGGAAAATGTACGCGCCGGATGAAAACGACCGCCTGTCGCCGCCGGCCTCGCCTTTGAATTGGCCGGCCGAGGCGATGAAAGGTCTGCCGCCGGCTTTGGTGATCACGGACGAAAACGACGTTTTGCGCGACGAGGGCGAAGCCTACGCCCGCAAATTGGACGAAGCCGGCGTTCGCATAACGTCCGTGCGTTTCAACGGCACGATTCACGATTTCATGATGTTGAATCCGGTTTCGGAATCGCCGGCCACCCGCGACGCCGTGTTGCTGACCGTCGCAAAATTGCGCGACGTGTTCGGCATTTGTTGAAAAGAGGGGGAATACCCCCCTCTTTTTACTGTTCTTGACGGACGGATTTCAGCCAAGCGATTTCCGCCGCGTACCCGTCCAACTCGTTCGGCGTTTCCAGATAAAACGGCAGACCGCGCAGCGCGGGGTGGTTGACAACGCGGCGGATTGCGTCCCGCCCGATGCTGCCCAGCCCCAGCTTTTCGTGCCGGTCTTTGTGCGATGCAAACGGATTTTTGCTGTCGTTCAGATGAACCGCTTTCAACCTGTCCAGCCCGATCACGCGGTCGAATTCGGCCAAAACGCCGTCCAAATCGTTCACGATGTCGTATCCCGCGTCATAAACGTGGCAGGTGTCCAGACACACGCCCAGCTTCGCGTTCAGACGGACGCGGTCGATGATCGCGCGCAGCTCCTCGAACCGGCCGCCGACTTCCGACCCTTTTCCGGCCATCGTTTCCAATAAAACGGTCGTCGTTTGCTCTGGCGTCAAAATGCCGTTCAACACTTCGGCGATTTTTTCGATTCCCGTTTCAATCCCCTGCCCGACGTGCGCCCCCGGATGAAAATTGTAGTAATTGTGCGGAATATGCTCCATGCGCTTCAGATCGTCCGCCATGGTTTCAAACGCGAACCGGCGCGTGTCGTCGTTCGCGGCGCAAGCGTTCAGCGTGTAAGGAGCGTGCGCCGTCAAAACGCCGAATCCGTTTTCGCGCGCCAGTTTCAAAAAAGACGCGACATCGTTTCCGTCAATCGCTTTGGCCGCGCCGCCGCGCGGATTGCGGGTGAAAAACTGGAACGTGTCGGCACCGATTTTCAACGCGGCTTTTCCCATGGCCGTGAATCCTTTGGCGGCGGACAAATGGCATCCGATGTAAAACATGGCTTTTCCCTTTCGCTTTTTCCGTCATCATAGCGCGAAAAAAAACGACGGCAATGTTTTTCGCCGATGGCCGGACAACCCTCCCCCACGCTTCGGCCGAACCTCCTTCTCCGGTTCAAATCCGTTTCAAACAATTATAAAAAAGGCCGCCAAAAGGCGACCTTTTTCCCGCAATTCCGCCTAAACTCGGCCGCGACTGCCGTCTTGCCTCGCTAAGGCTCATTGATAAGACAAAAAAAACACCCGTTTGAAGAGGAAAACTGTTCTCTGCCAACGGCTCGGCCTGCCCAATTCCGCCTAAACTCGGCCGCGACTGCCGTCTTGCCTCGCTAAGGCTCATTGATAAGACAAAAAAAACACCCGTTTGAAGAGGAAAACTGTTCTCTGCCAACGGCTCGGCCTGCCCAATTCCGCCTAAACTCGGCCGCGACTGCCGTCTTGCCTCGTTAAGGCTCATTGATAAGACAAAAAAAACACCCGTTTGAGGGTGTTTTTATTTTGTCTTATTGGTCGGAGTGAGAGGATTTGAACCTCCGACCCCTACGTCCCGAACGTAGTGCTCTACCAAGCTGAGCTACACTCCGAATAAGTGTTATTGCTTATAGCGCGAAGTTTGATATACTGCAAGAGGGTTTTATCTTTTTTTTAATTTTTTTGGAAATCGCCGTGAAAAAAAATATCATCGCCGCCTGCGCCGCTCTCATCGTTCTGTTGGCCTTGTGCCTCGCCTTTTATCCGAAATCCGAAGAAAACGGCGCGTTGCCGTTCGCCGACGAACCCGTCGAAGCGCAGGGTGAAACCGAAATTCCCTTTGCCGTTCCGACCGAAGAAACTGATCACGCCGATCATGGCGCGCCGGACGAAAACGCGAAAAACCGGTTGAAAGCGTCGTTCGACATCGTCCGAGTCGAAGAAGACGGCAGCATGATCGCCGCGGGCAAAGGCGTCGCCGGCGCGGCCGTTTCCCTGATGGACGGCGAAAGCGTCCTGAGCGATTTCACGGTGAACGAAGACGGCGAATGGGTTTATATCCCCGCCGCGCCTTTGGCCGCCGGCGCGCACGAAATCTGGCTGCGCGACGATTCGATGAACACCCGCGACGAATCCGAAGTCGTCATCGTTGACGTTCCCGAACCCAAAAACGCCGGAGAAGCCTTGGCCGTCATCATGACCCCCGACGCGGACGAAATCGGCGTTTTGCAGGCGCCCGCCCCGCAAATCAAGATCGACGTGGACATCCGTTCCGTCAAATACGCGCAAAACGCTTTGACCGTCAGCGGTTCCGTCGGCGATTCCGGCCGCGTCAACGTGTATACCGACAACCTGTTTTTAGGCAACGTCTGGGCAAACGGCGAATGGTCTTTGCGCGTCCCCCGCCCGTTCAATGCCGGCCGGAAATACATGATCCGCGCGGATAAGGTTGACGCCAAAGGCAAAGTCGTCGCCCGCGTCGAAGTCCCCTTTGAAATCATTGGCGGCATGGACAAAGCCAAACGCCGCCGCGTCCGCGTTGTCAAAGGCGACTGCCTGTGGACGATCGCGAAGCATTTGTACGGATCCGGATTCGCCTATGTGACCATTTATCAGGCCAACAAACGGCAGATCAAGAACCCCGATCTGATCTATCCCAATCAAGTGTTCGTCCTGCCCGCAAAAGCGGAAAAGTAGGCGAAAAGCAAAAAAAGCTTTTTTCCGAATCGATATTGGCTTAAAACTGTTGACACATTTAACCTTTGCAAGGAGCTTTTGATGTCCCGCGTTGATTTATCCTGGCGTCGTTTCATTCTGCCGCCCATCCACTCCGAAGGTTGGCGTTTCGTCGGCGTGTTTGCCGCCGTCACCGTTTTAATGTGGATGCTGTTCAAACCGGTCGGCGTCGTCTGTCTGGCGTTGACGGTGTGGTGTTACTTCTTTTTCCGCAATCCGTTGCGCGCCGTTCCGGCCGGCGATTCGCTGGTGCTGGCGCCCGCCGACGGCATTGTCAGCAAAATCGCCGACGTCGTTCCGCCCAAGGAATTGGAAATCGGCGACGAACCCATGACCCGCGTCAGCATTTTCATGAGCGTGTTCAGCGTCCATGTCAACCGCGCGCCGATGGCCGGAAAGATCACGAAAATGTATTACCGTCCGGGGGCTTTTGTTGATGTTTCGCTGGACAAGGAAAGCGAAAACAACGAACGGCAGGAATTGGCGATGGAAACCGTCACGGGACACAAGATCGCTTTTGTCCAGATCGCCGGATTGGTCGCGCGCCGCATTTTGACGTTCGTCAAAGAGGGCGACCAGCTGAAAGCGGGTGAACGTTTCGGCCTGATCCGTTTCGGCAGCCGTCTGGACGTTTATCTGCCCAAAGGCGTCGCCATCCAAGTGATGGAGGGACAGACCGCCGTCGCGGGCGAAACCGTTTTGGCCGACATCAACGTCACGGGTGAAAACCGTCAAGGGGAGATCGTCTGATGCTCAAAGATTCCCGCAAAAAAATCAAAGACCTGCCGTTAAACAGGATCGCGCCGAATTTGGTGACGCTGTTCGCCCTGTCGTCCGGCGTGACTTCGATCCGTTTCGCGATGGAAGGCAAGTTTGAATTCGCCGTTTTTGCCATTTTGATGGCGTCCGTGTTTGACGCTTTGGACGGCCGCGTCGCGCGTTTACTGCGCGGAACGTCCGATTTCGGCGCGGAACTGGATTCGCTGTCGGATGTCGTCTGCTTCGGCGTCGCCCCCGGCCTGCTGATGTATTTTTGGGCTTTGGGCACGACATCGCCCGTCGGCTGGATCTTTGCTTTGCTGGTTCCGATCTGTTGCGCGCTGCGTTTGGCGCGCTTCAACATCATGCTGGACGAAGCCCCGCAACCGTCCTATTGGAAACACTTTTTCGTCGGCCTGCCCGCCCCCGGCGGCGCGTACATCGCGTTGGTGCCGATCATGCTGTATTTCCATTCCGGCTGCGAATTTTTCCGCAACGGCGCTTTCGTCGAAACGTTTTTGTTCATCAGCGCGTTTTTAATGGCGTCGCGGCTGCCAACGATTTCGCTGAAACACTTCCGCGTTCCCGTCCGTTTCGTCGTGCTGTTGTTGGCCTTGGCCGGATTTTACGCCGGCGCCATGGTCTATAAACCGTGGCTGACGCTCAGCGCAACCTTTATCGGATACCTGATCAGCGTCCCGCTTTGCTCTTACGTTTTCCTGAAATTGAAAGCCAAAGAGGAAAAAGGCGCGGCTGCCGAATAAAACATTCAATGCCTCCGAACACCCGCCTGTTTTCCGGCGGGTGTTTTTTGTACGCGCGCCCCCGTTTCAAGACCGGAACGTTCTTTTGCAAAAAACAAAGGCCGCGACTGATTGCGCGACCTTTATTGTAAAGTTTAAAGTTTGACTTTATTCTTCAACACGCCGAGCCAGCGGGGAAGCGGGGGACAGCTCGGCTTCCCACGGGAACAGAATCCATGTGTCCTGATCAACGGAAACGACGAAATCGTCAACGACTTCCTGTCCTTTGGGTTTGGCGTACATGGTGACGAAATAGGCTTTGGGCATCAATTCGCGGATGATGCGCCCCGTGCGTCCGGAATCGACCAGATCGTCAACGACCAAAACGCCTTCGCCGTCCGTTTCGGGCACTTTCAGCAACGACGCTTCGCTACCGCGGGATTCTTCGTCGTAACCGGCGACGCAAATTGTGTCGATCCAGCGGATTTCCAATTCTCTGGCCAAAACGGCCGCGGGAAACAGGCCACCGCGGGTGACGCAGATGATTTTTTTCAAATCCTTGCGATTGATCAACTTTGACGCCAAAATTCTGGCATCGCTGTGAAACTGTTCCCAAGAAATGGTGTAATAACGCGGTTTGTTGGCCATGAGAAGAGACTCCGTTGTCATCAGAAAGTGTCTTTGTAGCCCTTTTGGCGCGGGAATCAAGCTTTTTTTCACGAAACCGCGGATTCTCTGGTTATTTAAACCATTGGCGCATTTCTTCAGCCGGCCGTTTCGGCGGCGGCGGCACAGACTCCGCGGCGGGCGGCGGTTCGACCGGCGACGGCGGCGGCGTTTTTTCGCGCGCCGATTGTTCCTTGGCAGCGTTTTCCTTGGCGTTCCGGATCAAATCGCGAATCTGCGCCTTGATCACGGGACCGTCCCATTCGGCCATACCGCGAATCCGGCCGACTTCCCGCCCTTTTTCATCAATCAGGAACGTCGTCGGCAGGCCTTTGACATTGGCGGCTTTGGAAAAAAAAGCCTGCGTGTCGGAATAGATCCGCAGGTTTTTCAATCCGTGTCCGTTCCAAAACCGGCGCAAAGCCGCGACCGGTTCCATATCCGACGACAACGCCACCACTTGGAATTTCATCCCTCCCATATCCTTTTGCAGCGCGTCCAGCATGGGCAGTTCGACAACGCATTGCGGGCAGGATGTCGTCCACACGTTCAGCAAAACGATTTTCCCTTTGAAATTTTCCAATGAAACCTTGCGCCCGCTTTCCGTCAGAAAGGACGCCGTCGGCGCAGGAACGGGACGGTCGTACAGGCGGAATTTCTGCGTCGTCGTGATGCTGCTGATCCGCGTCTGCGCGTTCGCCGCGACGGGCAGCAGCATCCATAAAAGCAGATGAAAGAACGGTTTGATCATTTTCATTTTTCCCGCCGCCAGAATAAAAAAAAAGAGTGAATAAGTTTTTAACAGTTGCTATTCTGATCCGCGTTTCAAACAGGAGAACACCCGCATGAAAACGATTCTGACCGCCCTGTTGTGCGCCGTCTGTCTGACGGGGTGCGGAAAACGCGGAAAGCTCGACTTTCCCGAAGGCGCGACCTATCCGCGGCAATATCCCGCGCCGCGCAATCCGAAAACGACCGCCCGTCCCGAAACGGCGCGGCCGGAACAACGCCAGCCGCAAAGCGCGCTGGAAGTCCAGCAACTTTTGGAAACGGAAGAATAGAAGATGAATCCCTTTCATTATGAAAACAGTCGTTTGTACGCCGAAAACGTCGCGGTCGAAGACATCGCCGCAAAGGTCGGAACGCCTTTCTACCTGTATTCGCAACAAGGCATCGTCAACCATTTCAAAGCGTTCGACGACGCCGCGCGCAAACACCTGCCGCGCCATTTGACCTGTTTCGCCGTCAAAAGCAACGCCAACCCCGCGATTTTAAAGCTGCTCGCGCGAATGGGCGCGGGGGCGGACATCGTGTCGGGCGGCGAACTGCTGCTGGCGTTGAGCGCAGGCATCCCCGCCGACAAAATCGTTTTTTCCGGCGTCGGCAAAACGCGCGAAGAATTGACACTGGCCGTTCAAAACGGCATCAAACAGATCAACGTCGAATCGGAGGAAGAAGCGTTGATGCTGGACGAAATCGCGGCCGTGACGGGCAAAAAAGTCAAAATCGCCCTGCGGATCAACCCCGACATCGACGCGCACACGCATCACAAAATTACCACCGGCACGAAAGAGGGGAAATTCGGCATCGCGTGGGAACGGGCGCGCCCCCTGTACCGCCTGTTTTCGCAATCGCGCGGGCTGCAGCCCGTCGGCATCGACATTCACGTCGGGTCGCAGGTCGTTGAAATCGAACCTTTTGTCGAAGCGTTTGAACGCGCGGCCGACATCGTGCGGTGTCTGCGCGACGACGGCATCGACATCCGCACGATCGACGTGGGCGGCGGGCTGGGCGTCGTTTACAAGGACGAGGACGCGCCTCCGTCCCCCGAAGCGTACATGACCGCCGCGGGCGAAATTCTGGGCGGGCTGGGATGCGAGGTCGTTTTTGAACCGGGGCGTTTCCTGATCGCGCAATCGGGCGTTCTGGTGTCGCGCGTCGTGCGGACGAAGCAAACGGATTCGACGTGTTTTCTGGTGTTGGACGCGGGCATGAACGATTTGATCCGTCCCGCGATTTACGACGCCTACCACAGCGTTTCCGCCGTCCGTCAGGGCGAATGCGACCACTGCTATGACGTTGTGGGGCCGATTTGCGAAAGCAGCGACGTTTTCGGGCGTTCGCGCATCCTGCCCGCGATGAAAGCGGGCGATCTGGCCGTCGTTGAAACGGCCGGCGCCTACGGATCGTCCATGGGGTCGAACTACAATTTCCGCCCCTTGTGCGCCGAAGTGTTGGTCAATCAGGACGCTTTCGCCGTCATCCGCGAACGTCAGACGCCGGATCAGATGTTGGAAAACACGCGTTCCGCGCCGTGGCTTTAATTCATTTTGTATTTGGTCAAAGTGACGGTCGCCTTTGCCGTTTTGGCGGGCGGCCGTTCGATTTTCAAATCGACCCGTTCCGTGCCGCGCGCCTTTAAAACGGCGACGGGCGAAGCGACCGCGACCGTCGTCAGCGTCCGGCCGCCGTCGTCCGAAAACCGGACGGAAAAGGTTTCGGGCGTGATGTCCCTGTCCGTGTTGTTGAACGCTGCCGTTTTCAACACCAGAAACGTTTTGTAATCCTCGCGCGCCGTTTCGTGCGCCAACGTCTGCAGCGTCACGGGCGCGCGGGCGGCGGCATGGAAAAAGAACAGATAAACGGCCGCCGCGACGAAAAACAGGGTGGCGGAATAAAGCGGTTTGATCCATCGGGCGACGGACGTTTTTTTCTTTTCGGGCTGTTTCAAAAAATCCTGAAACGCCGTCAGAGGAATGTCGGATTCCTCGATCACCGGCGCGGGGGCGGGCGGCCGCAAAAAGAAATCCGCGTCGTCCGTTTCAAAATCGGGCGCGGGATCGGATTCCGGCGCAGGTTCCGGTGCAGGTTCCGGCGCCGGTTCGGCCGTTCCGGTTTCCCAGACGTTGCCGCATCGGGCGCATCTGACCGGCAAACCGGTTTCTTTCAAAGAATCGGGGACGTTGTATTCCGTTCCGCATTGCGGGCAAGTGATCAGCATTTTCGTTTCCTGTAAATTTTAGTATAGTATTATGCAGATTTGCGTATAAAATGTTAAATCATTTTTTTTCAAACGGGGGAAAGGTTTGCCGCTGCAAAATGTCATCGAATTCGACGCCGTCGGCCTGCGTTACGGACAGGGGGCGGAGGTGTTGCGCGACGTTTCGTTCGCCCTGCCCGCGGGGTCTTTTCATTTTCTGACGGGGGAAAGCGGCGCGGGGAAAACGTCCCTGCTCAGCCTGCTTTACCTGTCGCAAAGCCCGACGCGCGGCCACATCCGGCTGTTCGGCAAAGCCGTGTGCGACATCCCCCGCGACGACCTGCCCGACATCCGGCGCAAAATCGGCGTCGTTTTTCAGGATTTCCGGTTGCTTGACCATTTGTCCGCCGTCGATAACGTCGCTTTGCCGTTGCGCGTCGCCGGCTATGACGAAAGCGAGATTCGCAAACGCGTGACTGAATTGCTGATGTGGGTGGGGTTGGGCGCGCATTTGAACGCCAAGCCGCCAACGCTGTCCGGCGGCCAAAAGCAAAGCGTCGCGATCGCCCGCGCGGTGATCAACCGCCCGCTGATCCTGCTGGCCGACGAACCGACCGGCAACATGGACGACCGTTCCGCTGCGCGGTTGATGCGGCTGTTTGTCGAATTGAACCGGCGCGGCACGACCGTCGTCATCGCCACGCACAACGAAGGGCTGATCCGGACGTTCCCTTATCCGCGGATGCACCTGACCAACGGGCGGTTGACGGTCTATCCCGTCGGGTATTCGCCCGAACAACCCGTTTTCAAGGAGGCCGTCCGTGTTTAAAAACCGCAGCGATCTGCCTTTTTCCGGCGATATGTCGGGATGGTTTCTGCCCTTAATGGTCATGCTGATGGTGTTTTTCGCCGGATTGACCACGGCGGGGACGCTTTCCCTGAATTCGATGCTGTCGCGGTGGAGCCGGTCGATTTCCGGTTCCCTGACGGTGCAAGTCATCCCGATCGAGGAAAACGGCCGCGTCAATAAAAAGAAAACGCAGCAAGAAACGCAGGACGTTCTGGACATCCTGCGAAAAACGGCGGGAATCGCGTCGGCCGACGTTCTGACCGACAGCCAGATGAAAAACCTGTTGCGGCCGTGGCTGGGCGACACATTTTTACTGGACGACCTGCCGATGCCGCATTTGATCGACGTCCGGCTGATCGACGGGGCGGAGGTCGATTTGGAGATGTTGCGCGCCCTGTTGCACAAAAACACGCCGAACGCGTCGCTGGACGTGCATAAATTGTGGCTGGGCAAACTGATCAAGCTGGTGCGGACGCTGGATCTGCTGGCTTCGACGCTGCTCAGTTTGGTGATCGCGTCCACGTCCGTGATCGTCATTTACGTCACTTGTTCGTCTTTGGCCGTTCACAAACCCGTGATTGAACTGTTGCACCAGATCGGCGCGCACGACGGTTACATTTCCAAACAATACGCGAAACGCACGACATTTCTGGCGGCGATCGGCGCGACGACCGGATTCGCCGGCGTCCTGCCCGTTTTGTTCCTGCTGTCCGCGCGGGCGGCCGAAGTTCAGGGCGGTTTGCTGTCCGAAGCGCGATTCGACGCGGCATCGTGGGTTTTGCTGTGTCTGGTTCCCGTTTCCGCCGTCGTTTTGTCGGGCATGACGGCGTTTTGGACGGTGCAGAAAACGCTCAGGCGGATGCTATGACGGTGAAAAGGATTTTAATCGGTTGTTTGATCGCCGCCGCGCTCTGGACGGCCGGTCTGTGCCGGTTCGCATCGCTAGTCAACCGGCCGCCGCGCGACACGGAAACGAAAACGGACGCCATCGTCGCGCTGACGGGCGGGACGGAACGCGTCGCCGCCGCCGTTGATTTGCTGAAACGCGGCGTCGCGGACAAATTGCTGATTTCCGGCGTCAACCGGAAAGTGGATTGGGTGAAGCTGGCGGAAACCATTGACGATCTGCCCGAAAATCTGGGCGAGAAAATCACGTTGGGGCACGTCGCGTGCAACACGCGGGAAAACGCGCTGGAAAGCAAGGAATGGCTGAACCGCAACGGATTCAAATCCGTCCGGTTGGTGACAGCATCCTACCATATGCCGCGCAGCCTGTCGGAATTCCGCAACGTTTTGGACGGCATCGAAATCATTCCGCACCCCGTTTTTCCCCAAACGGTCAAACACGCCGAATGGTGGAAATGGCCGGGGACGTTCGCCCTGATCACGTTGGAATACACAAAATACCTGATCGTCGTGTCCAGCCACGCGATGCCTTTTCTGAAAACTTCCCTCAACTTTGATACGGTGTGCCAAAAATGAGATTCATCCGATCCCTGCTGTTCAACATTTATTTTTTCTGCACGACTTTGTTTTTCTGCACGACGGGCGCGGTCGCCGGCGTGTTTTCGATGCGCGCCTGCAGCCTGAACGCCCGCGGGTGGGGCAAAGCCCTGCTGTTCGGGATGCGGTGGCTGGCCGGCATTAAATGCGAAGTGCGCGGTTTGGAAAACCTGCCCGCGGACACGAACGCGTTCATCGTCGCGTCGAAACACCAATCGACGCTGGAAACGGTCGCGTTCCACGCGATTTTGAACCGCCCCGCCTATATTTTGAAAAAAGAGTTGCTGTACATCCCGCTGTTCGGGTGGAATTTGTCGCTGTCGGGATGTGTGGCGATCGACCGGTCGTCGGGTGCGAAAGCCATGCGATCCATTTTGAACGGCACGAAAAAACGGTTGGCGCAAAACCGCCCCGTCATCATCTTTCCGGAAGGCACGCGCACGCCCCCCGGCGCGACGGCGCATTACAATCCGGGGGTCGGGCTGTTGTATGAAAAATGCGGCGTCCCCGTCATTCCGGCCGCGCTGAATTCGGGGCTGTTTTGGCGCAAACGGTCGTTTATGAAAAATTCCGGCACGATCGTGATCGAATTTCTGCCCGCCATGCCCGAAGGGCTGGGATCGCGCGAATTCATCAAGGAATTGCAGGACAGGATCGAAACGGCCTGTCAAACGCTTAACAAATAAAGAAAAGCCCCCTTTGATCTCAAAGGGGGCTTTTTTCATTTTCTTTTACTTTTTAAACGGTTTGCGCGGCGCTTTGGCTTTGTCGAAAGCGGGCTTTTTTCCAAACGTTTTCTTGAACGACTTGCGCGGTTTGTCGAAATCGCGTTCCTCGCGGTCGAACCGGTCGGATTTGAACGGCTTTTTATCAAACTTGCGTTCAAAAGGTTCCCGTTTGTCGAACGTTTTTTCACCGCGCCGTTCAAAAGGTTTCCCGTCGCGTTTTTTAAACGGCTTCTTTTCAAACCCGTCTTCGCGTTTTTCAAAACGCTTTTCCGGTTTGCGGGAATCCTTTTTATAAATTTTACGAGGCGTTTCCTCTTCAACGGCGTCTTCACGTTCAGTCGTCTTTTCAGCCGCCTTGCGTTCCGTTTTCGCCAGTTGTTTTTTCAGCGCGCGGCGTTCGTGCTTGATTTCCGTGATGCGCTGTTTGCGGGATTTTTTCTTTTCAACGGAAAATCCGAAAGAACCGACCTTGCCGCCCAAAGCGTAATAACCGCCGTGGCAGAACGCGATCAGGCCGCTGTCCTCCAACCGGAATTTGCCGTCGGCGTCCAGATATTCGTCAGCAACGTCAACCGCGACGATTTCCGCCAAGAACATATCGTGCGATCCCAGATGTTTGACCTCTGTCACGCGGCATTCCAAACTTAAAGGTGATTCCTCGATCAACGGGGCTTTGACGGCCGTCGCGGCGACGGGGGTCAATTCCGCTTCGGCGAATTTGTTGACGTCGCGGCCGGATTTGACGCCGCAAAAATCAGCGGCTTTCAACGTTTTCGCCGTCGTCAGGTTGATGACGAATTCCTTGTTTTCCGAAATCAGTTCGTGCGAATAACGCGACGGGCGAACGGAAATGTACGTCATCGCGGGTTCGGAATTGACGATCCCCGTCCACGCGACCGTCAAAACGTTCGGTTTTTCCATCGTGCCGCAAGTGACCATAACCGGCGGCAAAGGATATAACATCGTTCCCGCTTTCCATGACGTTTTTGCCATTTTAGAATCTCCTTTATAAAACCAAGGCGTTGATTATAGGCTTCTTTGAAAAAAACAAAAGGGCGTTTTGCAAATTTTTATCACGCGGACGGGGACGTGTTTTCGACAAAAAACTTGATTTTTCCGCAAAATATTCTATCATTCCTTTGTGAAATCAAGGAGAATCCCATGCCCAGAGATTTGACTCACGTCATTTTCGCCGAAGACATCCGCAAAAACCTGTCCGCCGAAGCGCAAAGGGACACGGGCGAAAACACCGCCGCGTTCCATATGGGCGCCATCGCGCACGACGCTTTTCTGTACGGGTCGCAGCCCAAGCTGGCGACGAAACTGCACGGCGGACTGGGCGACGACACGCGCGCCGTCATGATCGAAATGATGGACGATGTACGCGCGGAAAAGGATCCCGAAAAACAGGCGATGAAAAAATCGTTCGTCTATGGTTTCATGTCGCACGCGGCCGTGGATACGACGTTCCACCCGTTCGTATATAGTGTTTCTGGCAGTCAGGTTCCCGAAAACAATCCCGACCAAAAGCACGTCGATCTGGCGAAAACGCGCCACCGTTACATCGAAACGTGGCTGGACGTGCATTTCCTGCGCGAAAAAGGATTGTCGCTGGACACGTTCAAACCGTTCAAACAGGTCGCGAACGACAAACGCACCAACGCCGTCGTTCCGTCCTTTTTCTGCGAAAACTATGAAAAAGCCTACGGTATTGATCAGGATCTGACGCCCGTTTTCAAAAACAGCATGAAAATACAACTGTTCATCGGCCGCGTAACGCAAAACCAGCCGCTGGGCAAAGCTTTGCGCGCGCTGGACAATGCGTTGGACGGGCGGCTGGGGCTGGCTGTTTCCGGTTTTTATCAGGCCGACCGCGCGATGCCGCCGGTTTTAAAGGATTTTGAATCCTACAAGCACCCCGTGACCGGCCAAAACGTCGTCCAAAGCCTGCGCGGATTGACGCGCGACGCCGTCGCGTTGGGAACGGTTTATATCGCTGCGGCTGAAAAATACATCAAGGACGGCGTCAGAAAGGCGTTTTTAAAGGCCGTTCCGAATTGCAATCTGGACACGGGCGTTGAAAACACAAAACTGGCCGACATCAAGCTGGCCACCCCCGCCGACGTGGAAAAATTAAAGGGCGAAAAGATCAAAGCCTTTATGCGAAAAGGGTTCAAAGCTTTCCCGTGCGGGGCGCGCAATGCGGACACCGCCCGCCGCAAACAGGCGGACAACGCCGGAACAACGTTGGCGCAAGCGTTGAAAAAACGCCAGAATTTCCGCTGATCCCGTTTAAAAAAACTGGTTTTCCGTATGCGCCGCCGCCAACAGGGCTTCGGCGTGTTCAACCGGCGTGTGAACGCGCAGGATATCGACCTTGTCCGCGATTTTCAGCGAAACGGCCAGCGTTTCGACATCTTTGCGCGCGGGCGGTTTCGGAGTGAAAATCTTCATAAACGATTTGCGGGAATGACCGATCAGAATCCGCAATCCGAAACAGTGGAACCGTTCCAGATTCTGCAAAATCTGCAGCGACTGGCACGCCGTTTTGCCGAACCCGATTCCGGGGTCGAAAATCATATGACGCAGGTTCAGGCCGTTTTTCAAAAAAACGTCAATCTTGCGTTCCAGCCAATCTTCCAAAGCCGGAACCGTCCGCGCGGGCGGCAGGGATTTGATATCCTCGTCATGCATGAAAACGCACGGCTTGTCCGGATGTTCGCGCGCCAAGGCCAGCATTTCCGGATCGCGGAATCCGTGGATGTCGTTTAAAACGTCAAAGCCGTTTTCCAACGCTTTTTTCGCCGTTTCAAAATGATAGGTGTCGATGCTGAACCGCGCGGAAAAAGGCGTTTTTTTCCGGTTCGCCGTATAGTCGAACACGTCGGACAGGCGGCGCGATTCCTCGGCGGCGGAAACGGGCGCGGCGTCGGGGCGCGTCGATTCGGCGCCGACGTCGATAAAGGCGACGTGCCGGTTTTCCCATTCCTCGGCATTTTTAACAAAAGCGTCGATCTTGTCGTTTTTGCCGCCGTCGGAAAACGAATCGGGCGTCACGTTCAAAATGCCCATCATCGCCGGCTGATGCGTTTTTGAATACAGGTGTTCGGGCGCGACGGGTTTGAAAAACGACAGCGGGTCGAGGACGAACGACCGTTTCAGGCATTGTTTGTGCGGCACGGTCAATTCCGGCGTGTCGATGCGTTCGCCGTTGTGTTCGATGATGTCCAGATCAATCACGCGGGGCGACCACCGTTCGTGTTCTCCGCGTCCCATGTCCCGTTCGATTTTCTGCAATTCGCGCAGCAGGGAAAACGCGTCCCTGTCCGTTTCGATTTGAAAAACGCAATTCAGGTACGGTTTGTTCCAATCGTCCCGCGCCGTATCGAACAGCAGGGCGGCCGGCGTTTCGTACAGCGGCGACACGTCCGTGACGGCGCAAATCCCCTTTAAACGTTCCAAAGCCGAAAGCAGATTGTTTTCGCGGTTGCCGTCGTTTGATCCCGCGGCGATGTATGATGTCATGACAAAATCCTTTTTCCCCGAATCTAAAAGGATTTGAAAAAAAGTCAAATCCGGTTTTTTGCTCTCGTCGTTTCCGGAAAAAGTATGATATAAAAAAATCAAAACCGCGCGGAGGATTCATGCGATTTTTACTGATTTTATCCCTGATGCTGTACGCGCCGTTTCCGGCGGCGGCCGTCAACGTGCTGGATCAGGGGCGGGGATGCGAAAAAAGGCTGCTGTCCCTGATCAACGGGGCGCGAAGCACGATCGACGCCGCTGTTTACGCCGTCAATCGCGAATCAATCGTTACGGCATTGGTCAAAGCGCATGAACGCGGCGTCGTTGTCCGCCTGCTGACCGACCGCGCGCAACTGGCCGCGGTGAAAGACACAAGCGTCATCGACCGGCTGGCGGCCGCGGGAATCGAGGTGCGCGCCCACACGTCCAAAGGATTGATGCACGCTAAAATCGCCGTGTTTGACGGAAAATCGGCGATCAGCGGTTCTTTCAACTGGACGGATTCGGCCGTCGAACGCAACAGCGAAGTATGCAACCTGTTCATCGACGCCCCCGACGACGCGGCGCAACACCAACGGCTGTTCGACAAACTGTGGCGGGAAAACAGCCGTGAAAAATCGGACAGGTGGCTGAAAATGCGCGGGCGGTGCGGCGACATCCCGCTGTTAAGGACGTGAAAAATGGAAAAGCTGATTGAAAAAGCGGAAAAAACGCACTCCCTGACCCGCGACGAGCTGGTCGCGCTGTTGCGATGCGACGATGAAACGGCGCGAAAGCTTTTCGCCGCCGCCGATCGGGTGCGCGCGGCGTTCGTCGGCGACGACGTGCAACTGCGCGGGCTGATCGAATTTTCCAATTATTGCCGCAACGACTGCCTTTATTGCGGCATCCGGCGCGGCAACCGGCAAGCGCAACGCTACCGACTGGATCCGGAAATCATCATCGCGCACGCGGCCGCCGCGGCAAAGCTGGGGTTCAAAACCGTCGTCATGCAATCGGGCGAGGATGTCTGGTACACCACCGACCGTTTGACGCGCATCATCCGCGCGATCAAAGACATGGACATGGCAGTCACGCTCAGCATCGGCGAAAAATCGTACGAGGAATACAAAGCCTACCGCGACGCGGGGGCGGACAGATACTTGCTGCGCATCGAAACGACGGACAAAGATTTGTACCACCGCCTCGACCCAAAAATGAGCTGGGACAACCGCCGCCGCTGTCTGGTCGATTTAAAGCGGCTGGGGTATGAACTGGGATCGGGTTCCATGGTCGGCCTGCCCGATCAAAGCGTTGAATCCATCGCCGACGACATTTTGTTTTTCAAGGAAATCGGCGTCGATATGGCGGGCATCGGGCCGTTCATCCCGCACGAACAGACACCGCTGGCGAACGCGAAAGGACGCGAATTCGTTCTGTCGCTGAAAACGATGGCGTTGACGCGCCTGTTGCTGCCAGACATCAACATTCCCGCGACGACCGCGATGGAAACGCTGAACCCGAACGGACGGATCATCGCTTTGCAAAGCGGGGCGAACGTCGTCATGCCGAACGTGACGACCGGCGAATACCGGAAAATGTACGAACTCTACCCCGGAAAGATTTGCGTCAACGACACGCCCGTGCATTGCCGCACCTGCATCGAATCGAAAATCCGCGCGATCGGACGCACGATCGGCACGCAAAAGGGATTCCGCGGCGAATATTTGAAAAAGCGGCAGTAACGCCGCTTTTTTCATTTCATCAACCGTTTCAGCCGTTTTTTCATTTTAAAAACGAAATGCCGCCACCGGTCTGGAATCGTTTGCCGGACTTTAATGCCTTTGACGGCCGTGCGCAAGACACGGGCGTCATGCGGCGGGATCCCGCCGGCCTTTTTGTAATCAAACGACAGTTTCAGGATGTGTTCGCCGATTTTTTCCTCGCGTCGGTCGCCGGCGACCGCGATATACAGCAGATCGATGTTTCTATCCGGAAAACGGGCAACGATTTTGTCGTATCCCTTTTTCAGCGTTTCCGCGTCCGTGGTTTCCGTGTTGGCGGGCGTTTCGACGTAAACGATCAAAATGTCCCTGAAACGATCGAGGTTGGCCATCAAACGGGCGATGCGCCGGTCGTATTTTGCCCTGATCGCCGGATATGCGTCGTCCAATGACACGCCATGCGGAAAATCGTGGTTGAACGTCAGTCCGTTTTTCGTGTTCGTGTAAATGTCACAGGGATTGTGTTCGTCCCCATTCTGTCCGCCCGTGAAAACCAAATCCTCTTTATTGATGAAATCCGCAAAACCGGATGTCAGGATATCGACGCGCCCCGAAAAATCCGTTCCGAACAACCAATCAAACGGGCAGGATGTGAATTGCAGGTTCATTTTGCGCAGCATTTGCGAACACAGGCAGGCCGCACCGATGCCGAAAACGAAATCATATTTCTTTTTCATCATACCTTTTCCTTTAGAACCGCACGGTCACGCACGCCTGCGCGGCGATGCCCTCTTTGCGTCCGGTGAAGCCCAGCTTTTCCGTCGTCGTGGCCTTGACGCTGATTTTCGACGACGAAACGTCCAGCGCGCAGGCCAGCTTTTCCACCATGGGCAGACGGTACACGCCGATTTTCGGACGTTCGCAAATGAACGTCACGTCGGCGTTCAGGATTTGACCGCCCAAACCGCGGATCAAATCGACGGCGTATTTCAAAAACGTCATCGAATCCGCGCCTTTCCAACGCATATCCGACGGCGGAAAGTGCAACCCGATGTCGCCCGACCCGATCGCGCCCAGCAAAGCGTCCGTCAGCGCGTGCAATCCGACATCGGCGTCGGAATGACCCTCCAGCCCGAAATCGTGCGGAACTTTGACGCCGCAAAGCGTGACGAAATTTCCGTCCGTGAATTTGTGTACGTCAAACCCCGTCGCGGTGCGCACATCGTCGCCGCGGCCGGCCAGCATCGTTTCCGCGCGGATCAAATCGGCCTGCGTCGTGATTTTAAAATTGTCCTCGCCGCCCGCCGTCAAAACGACATCCAAACCCGCGTGTTCCGCGACGCAGGCGTCGTCCGTCAGCTCCATTCCCTTGACGGATTCGTGCGCCGCCAAAATTCCGGCGTAGGGAAAGCCCTGCGGCGTTTGCACACGGTACAGTCCCGCGCGGTCAACCGTTTTGGTCACGACCGTCCTGCCGTTTTCCGTCGCGCCCGCCTTGATCGTGTCCGTGACGGGCAAAGCGGGAATCGCGCCCTGCCGTTCATTGACGGCCGCAATGACGCGGTTGATGACGCCGAAATCGGCGAACGGACGCGCGCCGTCGTGAATCAAAACGATGTCGGGGGCTTCGTCTTTCAGGCTTTCCAGCCCCAGACGCACCGAATCCTGTCGGGTCGCGCCGCCGAAAACGGGCGGCAGGACGGGCAGGTTTTCCGCCGCGCATTTGTACAGCGCCATGTCGTCGGGGTGGATGACCGCGCGGACGGCCGACACCGCGGGGTGGGCGCAAAACACCGCCATCGTGCGGCGCAGCACCATATCCCGCCCGATTGTTCTGTACTGTTTGGGCATTTCGCCGCCGAAGCGGTGGCCTCTGCCCGCGGCGACGATGATAACGGCACACTTGACCATGAAAGGGACTCCCTGTTAAATTTCACAGCAGATTAAAACAGTTTTTCGTTTTGGAAAAGAGGATAATGCCTTTCGCGCCTTTGAAAATCGGAAACCGCAGCTTTTCCCCCGTCGCCGGCGCGCCGATGGCGGGCGTGACGGACGCGCCGTTCCGCCAAATCGCGCGAACGTTCGGCGGCGAACTGCTGTTTACGGAAATGGTGTTGGCGGCGTCGTTGGTTCACGCGCACCGGCAAACGCGCGAAATGGCCGTGTGCCGCGACATCGACGCTCCCGTCGCCGTCCAGCTGGAGGGGACGGATCCCGAAACGATGGCGCGCGCGGCGCAAATCGTCGAATCGACGGGCGGCGCGGCCTTTATCGACGTGAACATGGGATGCCCCGTGCCGAAAATCGTCAAATCGGGCGGCGGCGCGGCGTTGATGAACGATCCGGAAAGAGCGGAACGGATCGTGCGCGCGATGACGGACGCCGTTTCCCTGCCCGTCACGGTGAAATTCCGTCTGGGGTGGGACGCGGAAAGCGAAAACTACCTCGATTTCGGCAAACGGATGCAAGACGCCGGAGCGGCGGCCGCAACCCTGCACGCTCGAACGCGCGAACAATTCTACAGTGGCGCGGCGGATCGAAGCGCGTTTGAAAAACTGAAGCGCGCGTTGGACATTCCCGTCATCGCCAACGGCGATATCCGCTCGCCCGCCGACGCGCGCGCAGTGTTGGAACAAACCGGTGCCGACGCCGTGATGATCGGGCGCGGAATGTTGGGAAAGCCGTGGATTTTGGCGCAATGCGCCGCCGTTTTGGACGGCCGGACGCCGGTTGCCGCGCCGGACGCGGGAAAAACCGCCCTGTCGCATTTCGATTTGATGGAAAAATATTACGGACACAAGGCGATTTTTATCGCGCGAAAGCATATTGCTTGGTATTCTGCGGGAAAAGAGGGCGGCACGGATTTTCGCAAAGCGGTCAACGAAACGGATGATCCGGCACGGCTGCGGGATTTGATACGGGGTTTTTTCAATGCAGAATGAGGGACTGGGCGCGGTCGTTGAAAAATATCTGCGCCGTTTTTACGCCGATGCCGCCGAAACGGCCGAACAGGCCAACGTTTACGATTCCGTCATCGAAGAGGTGGAACGCCGTCTGATCGCCGTGACGTTGGACGTGGCGAACGGCAACCGTTTGAAAACGGCCAAGATTTTGGGGCTGAACCGGAACACTTTGTTGAAAAAGATGCGGAAATTCGATCTGGACGACAAGCTGGCCGACGCGCAGCCCCTTTACCGAAACAAAAGGCGGAAAAGAAAATGAAAGTGATTGTGTGCGGCGCCGGCCGCGTCGGTTCAACCATCGCCCGTTACCTGTCCGAAGACGACAACAACGTCGTTTTGATCGATACGGACGCCGAACGGCTGACCGAATTGACATCCGCCATGGACGTGCGCCCCGTCGTCGGGTTCGCGTCCTATCCGTCCGTTTTGGAACAGGCCGACGCGCAGGACGCCGATATGCTGATCGCCGTGACCGCGTCCGACGAAGTCAACATGGTGACGTGTCAGGCGGCGAATTCCCTGTTCAAAGTCCCCACGAAAATCGCGCGTCTGCGTTCCAACGAATACACGAACCAGAAATGGCGGCGGTTTTACACGCACGACGCCCTGCCGATCGACGTTGTCATTTCGCCCGAAGTCGAAATCGCGCGGTCGATCCGGCGCAACATTTCGTTCCCCGGCGCGTTCGAGGTCATCCCGCTGGCAATGGACAAGGTTTACCTGCTGGGCATTCATTGCGACGACGTTTGCCCCATGATCAACACGCCCCTGCGCCAGCTGACCGAACTGTTTCCCGACGTTAACGCGGTCGTCGCCGCGTTGGTGCGGGATTCAAAGCTGATCATCGCGGACAGCGACACGCGCATTCTGGCCGGCGACGACGTATATGTCATCGTCCCGTCGGAATCCGTTCGCCGCATTTTGACGCTGTTCGGACGGGATCAGGAACGCGCGCAAAGCGTTTTGATTCTGGGCGGAAACAACATCGGACTGAATTTGGCGCGGTATTTGGAAAAGGCGTCGCATATGCGCGTCACATTGATCGAGGAAAACGAGGACCGCGCGAAGTTTCTGGCCGAAACGCTGTCGCAGACGACGGTCATCCACGGCGATTTCCTGAACACCGATTTGCTGGAAGAAGCCGATATCGACATCGTCGAAACGGTCATCGCCGTCGGTTCAAAGGACGAAGACAATATTCTGGCGTCGCTGATGGCGAAACGCTACGGCGTTGAACAAACGATTTCCGTGATTGAAAAACCGCTGTATTCCCAGTTGGTCGTCAATCTGGGCATCGACGTGATCATCGACCCGAAAGACATCATGGTTTCGACGATCCTGCAACACGTCCGGCGCGGCAAAATCTACGCCGCCTATTCGATCCGTTCCGGATTGTGCGAAGTGTTGGAGGCGGACGCGTTCGACACGTTTGAATACGCGGGACAGGCTTTGCGCGACGTGCGTCTGCCCGCGGGCGTCATCATCGGGGCGATCGTGCGCGACGCCGAACCGCTGCCGTTGCGGGGCGACACCGTGATCGAAAGCGGCGACCGGCTGGTGCTGTTTTCCGACGCCGAATCCGTCAAGCAGGTCGAAAAGCTGTTTTCCGTCGCGCCGGAGGTGTTCTGATGAAATATCCTTTCCCGTCCGCCGTCCTGTTCGATTGGGACAACACGCTGATGGACACGACGCCCGTTTTGTTCAAGGCGTTCCGCGTCCTGCGCCAACACTACAACCTGCCCGAATGTTCCATGGACGAATACAGGGCGCGCACGGGGCTGTCTTTGCGCGAAACGTTCCCCGACCTGTTCGGCGACAGGTGGGAGGAAGCGAAACAGGTTTATCTGGACGCGTACCGCGCCAACCACCTGAATATGCTGACCCCGTTTGACAAAGCGCGCGAAACGGTCGCTTTCCTGCACGAAAAGACCGGCGGAAAAACCGGCGTCGTCAGCAACAAGACCGGCGCGATTTTGCGCGAGGAAATCAGCCATTTGAAGTGGAACGGATACTTTGCGGCCGTCGTCGGCGCGGGCGACGCGGACAGGGACAAACCCGCGCCCGATCCCGTTTACAAAGCTTTGGCCGATATGAAAATCCGCTATGAAAACAACCGGCCGGCCGTATGCGTCTGGTTCGTCGGGGACGGGGACGCGGATATGGAATGCGCGGCCGCCGCCGGATGCCTGCGCGTGCGCGTGGCAGACGAAAACAAGGACGGCGCGGACGTTTTGACGGTAAAAAATTGCGCCGAACTGCTGTCAGTCCTTTACTCTTATGTTTAAATGTTTTAAAAAGACGGCGGTTGACCGTACTTCGGGGGAAATGAAAATGAACGATAAAAACCAAAATGTGCAAGATCTGTTTTTGAACCAGATGCGCAAAACGAAAACGCCCGTCACCGTTTACCTGATTTGCGGGGTCAAGCTGCAGGGCATCATCACCTGGTTTGACAATTTTTCCATGCTGTTGCGCCGCGACGGCCACACGCAACTGGTTTACAAACACGCCGTTTCGACGATCATGCCGGCGGTTCCCGTTTCCCTGTTCGACGACGACGCGGAAAAAACGGAATAAGGACGGCGATTTTGTCTGAAAGGACTTTCGTCCTGCATCCCGTTTTGAAAAACGCCGACGGCACGGGGCGTTCCGTTCAGGCGGGGTTGGAGGAAATCAAAAATTTGACAGCCGCGATCGACTTGACCGTCGTTGCGGCTGAAACCGTTTTGCTGAACAAAACGAACGCGTCGCTGTATATCGGCAAAGGCGCGGCCGAACGCGCGGGCGAAACGATCAGGGAAAACGAAATCACGCTGGCCGTCGTGAACTGTGCCCTGTCCCCGATTCAGCAGCGCAATCTGGAAAAGCTGTGGAATTGCAAGGTCATCGACCGCACCGCGTTGATTTTGGAGATTTTCGGCGAACGCGCCCGAACCAAAGAAGGCGTTTTGCAGGTCGAACTGGCGCACCTGAGCTATCAGCGGTCAAGGTTGGTGCGCGGGTGGACGCATTTGGAACGCCAGCGCGGCGGCCGCGGTTTTCTGGGCGGCCCCGGCGAAACGCAGATCGAACTCGACCGCCGCGTCATCACCGACAACATCGCCAAGCTGAAAAAGGAATTGGAGGAAGTCAAGCGCACCCGTTTGCTGCACCGCGAAGCGCGCCGCCGCGTCCCCTATCCGATCGTCGCGCTGGTCGGATACACGAACGCGGGGAAATCGACGCTGTTCAACCGGATGACGAACGCCGGCGTTTTGGCCAAGGATATGCTGTTCGCGACGCTTGACCCGACGATGCGGGTGTTGAAACTGCCGTCCGGACGGCGGGTGATCCTGTCCGACACGGTGGGGTTCATTTCCGATTTGCCGACCGAGCTGGTCGCCGCTTTCCGCGCCACGCTGGAGGAAGTGCTGGAAGCGTCGCTGATCCTGCACGTGCGCGACATATCGCATCCCGACACGCTGGCGCAAAAGGCGGATGTCGAAAACGTGTTGAAAACGCTGGGCGTCGGGGCGCAGGTTGATCGCGGACTGGTCGAGGTGCTGAACAAATCCGACCTGCTGGCCGAACCGGAGCTGGCCGCTTTGAAAGCGTCGTGCGCCCGCAACCCGAACCAAATTCCCGTTTCCGCCGCGACCGGCGAAGGGACGGACGCGCTGGCCGCGCTGATCGAAAACAAACTGGCGGCCGGACGGGTCGAAATTTCGGCCGAAATCCCCGTTTCCGACGGCGCCGCGCTGGCCTATCTGTACCGCGCGGGCGAAGTGTTGGAACGCGTTGACGGCGATGCGGAATGTCGTCTGCGCGTCCGCATGGATCCGGCGGACGTTCAAAAATTCAACAACTCTTTCCCGCAGGTGGTCTATGTTCAATCCTGATCTGCAGCAGGTTTCCGAAATCATCGCGCGCGTGTCGCGCGAAGAGGTTCTGCCCCGTTTTCAGCATCTGTCCGTATCCGATATCGACACCAAAGGGTCGGACGAAGATCTGGTCACGACGGCCGATGTCGAAACGGAAAAGCGGCTGACGCGCGAATTGACCGCGCTGATGCCCGATTCCGTCGTCGTCGGCGAAGAGGCCGCCTTTAAAGACCCGTCCGTTTTAGATCACCTGACCGGCGACAGACCCGTTTGGGTCATCGACCCCGTTGACGGAACGATGAACTTCGCCTACGGGCGTAGCGAAATCGGCGTTGTCGTCGCTTTGGTTTACAAAGGGGAAACCGTCGCCGGATGGCTTTACAATCCCGTTTACAAACGCATGATCATGGGGGAAAAGGGCGGCGGCGCGTGGTTCGAGGATAAACGCCTGAAAGTCGCGGCCGTCACCGAATTGCACAAAATGACCGGCGTCGTCGGCCGCCACGTCGCGTTCAAGGACGAACGCCTGCCCAAACCCGTCTGGTGGGGCAGCGCGTCGTTCGATTATATGCTGGTCGTTTCCGGCGGCGTGCATTATTCCGCGTACCGCACCCGAACGATCAAACCGTGGGATCACGCCGCGGGCGTCATGCTGCACGCCGAAGCCGGCGGATACACCGCCTATGTTGACGGTACGCCCTACACGCCCGTCACGGGGATGAAAAACCTGATTTCCGCGCCCGACAAAGACGCGTGGGAATATTTGAAAAACAACCTGCGCGCCAAAATCGACTAGTCCGCGTCAACCGTTTTCGCTTTGATCGCGTATTTCAGCGGTATCGTCATGTTCCTGATTTCGCCCGACAGCGTGATCACCGGATAGGCGACCGTCCACGGGCGGTATCCTTTGATGTCCGCGACGGAATCTATTTTCAGCCCTTTCGGCGTCGCGTAAACGACATACGCGCCGGCTTTGGTCAGTTCGCTGCGGAAAAACACCTGTTTCGGGCGGCATTTGTCGTAAAATCCGGCCGCCACAAACAAAACGTCCAGATCCGCCCGTTCGCACCCGTCGTACGCGCCGATTTTCGTGTGCGCGTAGCCGATTTTATAGCCGTTCTTTTCATACACGCACAATCCGTAAGGGCAAAGCACCGTTTCCCCGCCTGTCTGGCCGTTATCCTCCATCCACCGTTTTTTCAACATTTCGCCGGCCGCCCCCTCTCTGAACACCAGTTTGCCGTCGTCGCCGCGGAAAGCGGCGTTCAATTCGGCGACGTACATATCCGGCATCGGCGTAAAGTACGGCGTGACCAGACTGAATAAAAAAACGGGCAGCCCCCACCACCGCGCGCGGCCGCGCCACAGGCACAGCCACAATCCCCCAAACGTCGCGCACAGCAGCCCGCAAAGCGGCATCGGCGGAAACAAAACGACCGCATCCGGCAATGACGCCGTCCATGCCGCCGCCCGATTGATCAGGGATATGCCGTATCCGGCCAAAATCAAAAACGGCTTTTCCCATCCCAACGGCATCGCCACCGTCGCCGCCGCCAGCGACGGCATGACCCACACGCCCGTGACGGTTGAGCTTAACAAATTTCCGGCAAGGGAATAAACGGGCAGGCGACGGAAATTGTAAACGGTGAATGGCGCCGTCGTGATCGACGCGATCAGCGTTGTTAAAACGATCGCACCGATGCAAGACAGGATGTAAAACGTCATCCCCTCTTTTTTCGCCAGCCATTGAACATAGCGTCCCGCGCCGGATTCATAGGCGCAAACCAGCGCGACGACCGCGGCGAAAGACATCTGAAACCCTGCGGTGAACAACGTTTCCGGACAAAACAGCAAAATGAAAAAGGCCGCCCACCCCAACGACACGACGGACAAGGCGCGGCGGTCGCACAAAACGGCGCCCAACACGAACGCCAGCATGATGAACGCCCTTTGCGCCGGAACGGACGCGCCCGAAATTTGCAGATAGCAAAAACAGGCGGCCAACGCGGCGACCGCGGCGATCTTTTTGGTATTGAAGCGCAGAGCGACCGTCGGAATCAAAGCCAGCAGCGTGCGGACGACGGCGAAGACCATTCCGGCCAGCAGCGACATATGCAATCCGGAAACGGACAGAATATGAGCGATGCCCGCGTCGCGGTAGTTTTCAACAATGTCGAACGGAACGTTTTTCGTTCCGCCCGTGACCAACGCTTTGGCCACCCCCGCCGTTTCGGGGGGCAGGACGGCGGCGATTTTCGCGTCGATCGCGTCGCGCGCGAATGAACGTGCCGCCGGTTTGACGATTTTCACATCCGGCATCGCCCGCCCGATCGCCCCTGTTTTTTTAAAATACAGCGTCCGTCCGAAATCGTATCCGGACGGCGTGACGGCCTGCGGCGGCACGGACAGGCGCGCCACGGCGGAAATGACATCGCCGCGGCGGACAGCCGTCGCTTCGGCCGGCAGGCTGAGCCAAATCCTGTCCGGCGTCTGCCATCCGGCCATGGAACCGATCGCGACATTGTCCAAAACCAGCCGGCTGTGTCCGTCGGAAAATGAAACGACATCCGAAACCGTGCCGTTCAACGGTTTCATCCCCGTGCGCAATTTGATGCTGGGCGCGCTGAGGACGAAAGAACGCGTCTGGGTTAAAAAAAATCCACCGGCGAACAACGCCGGATACAGCGCGCTCAAAAACAACGCTTTGTTTTTGCGGCAATCGAACAGCAAAAAGCACGACGCGATGAAAAAACAGGCGGGAACGGCAACGGGCGGTTCAAACGGCAACGCGAAATAACAGCCGATTCCCGCGCCGAACACAACCGGCAGCCACAGCCCCAGCCGATCCTGCTGCGACAGGAAAAAGCCGTTCAAACGGCACACCGTTCGATCGAAACAATCTTTCAGAAACACCGTTCCCCCGTTTCACGTTAAAAGCGAAACCAGTATAACAAGCTCTTTCCCGTTTTTAAAATGGATTTTCCGCCCGCGTTATTATAGATTATTCCGGTAAACGGAGGGATGTTTGATGATACGCCGTCTTTTTTTCAGCCTTTTCCTTTTCGCTTTCGCCTGCTGCGCCGGCGCGCGGAACGGCGCGGCCGCCGTTGTCTTGGAACTGTTTGACGCCCCCGCCCCCGACGATCCGCTGTTCGCGCAAAAAACGGATGTCAGGAACGAAGACGCCTTTTTGAAATCCGTTTTAAAGGACGGACAGGAAGAAACCGCCGTGGAAATGTTGAACGACGCGTTGGCCGATTACAGGAAAAGTCTGGAAAACGGCGTTCCGGACAAAGCCGCGTTCGCCCGTTACATGACCGACCGCGACACGGTTTGCACCGCCTGCATGCGCGAAATCCTGACAAAAAATTACACGGAATCCCCCGAAACGTCGCTGTCGTCCGAAACGTGTCAGGCCGTCCTTTTGTCCGAAAAATTCCAAGACCGGCAGAGCAAGGCCGTTTACAAAACCGCCGACGGAACGGTTTTCGATTTCGCCGCGTATTACGGCGGAGATGAAAACAAAGCCGAAGTCGTCATGAAAGTCCGCAAAGACGGGCAAACACCCCAACAAGCGGAAACGAAAACGGTCTATTTTCCGATGTGGCAACCCGACCGCGTCGGATTTTTCGATTTGAACGGCAAGCTGTTTGCGACCAACAGCGATCCGGACGCCCGCCGCTTCTCCGTCATGGAATTCGTCCCCGAACACCGCTATTTCAAAGACGTCTGCACCATTCAATCGCGCGCGTTCAACCTGAACATCACCACCGGAGAACAAGAAGACGTGTGCCGTAAAATTCTGGAAAAGAACTATACGACCGTCGCTTCGACCGACGCGCCGACGGCGCTGGGCAACAAATACGACCTGTATCATCAGCAAATGTGCGCCCTGTCCGTCGGATTGCAAATGCAAAACGAGGTGCATTTGCGCCGATGCCTGAATTCGAACGGCAAGGACGGATACACGATAGCCGAAGACACAACCGGCGGCGCGGCGGTGATCAGCGTGGATTACGATAACAACAACGTTTCCGAACCCTTGATCGTCGCGGAATACAACGCCCCCGGATGCCGTTACCGTCATTTGCGCGTATATGACGCGGACGCGCGCGCGACGCGCTTGATCACCACGGGGGAATTGAACGGCATTTACCGGCGCGGCAAAAGCGCGGGATACGCCATTTCATGCCAGAACGGTTCCCAGTCGATCGTCACCGTTGACAATGTGAACTATCTGCTGACATCCAACGCGGACGGCCCCGAACGACTGGACGCGGTCATCACGCAATACCCCAATCCGTTCCCCGATTTGGAACATTACTGTTCCTTTTCGATCAAACGCGTGTATCAATAAACGCACCGGAAACAGAGAAGGCCGCGTTTTATCTTTTGCCACTTTTCTTTTACCCGCTTTTCGGATATCTTGATCATGTTCGCATGAAATTGTCTGTGCGAAAAGTGCCTTAGCGGGCGCGGAGCCGTGAGAAAGCTCTTTTATCTAGCTGGCGCAGAGATGCGCTGTAATTCGTTTTTCCTATGGGAAAACGGGAAATATCCCCGACTGTCTTTTCGATGGTTCGGGGAGCTTTTGGCGTATGTCCAAAAGTCGTCCCACGGACAACTTTAAAGGTCAAAAGGATCATTGCTAGATATGGTTTTCTCAACTCCCCGACCGCTTTTGCGGTCTTTTTTATTGCAAAAGGAGAGGGAAAACACATGGCAGTCAAAAGAATATGCCTGTTTGCCGGATACAGTTCGCAAAATACGATTGAAGATTACGTTATCCATTATATCAAAAACCTGACACCGTTTGCCGATGTGTTCTATTGCGCCGACAATCCGCTGACGGATGAAGAAATTAAAAAACTAGCTCCGTATGTTAAAATCGTTTTTTCCGGTCGTCATGCAACGTATGATTTTGGATCTTGGGCAAAAATGATCAACGCGATCGGTTGGGATGAAATCGAAAAATACGATCAAATGATTTTAGTCAATGATTCTTGTTTCGGGCCGCTGTTTCCGTTGACGCCTGTTTTTGAAAAAATGGATTCCATACCCTGTGACGCTTGGGGAATTGCAAAAAACAAATTTCTCATGAGCTTTTTCCTTTGTTTCGGCAAAGCTGTCATAAACGACCCGATTTTTCGCGATTTTATTTCGACGCCGCCGATCGACAACAACAAGCTTTTATTGATAGAACGCGAAAAATCGCTAAGCGCCATCATATCACGACACCGCGCAAAAGCGTTTTTAGACAAGACGGAACTGAAAAGCCTGTATAAGTCCGAAAAGAAGAAAATCAAAAAAGCCTTGCGCTCCGTATTGCCGCTACCTGTTCGTTTATTCGTGCGCACCAGAGTTGATAAAATTCGCCTATATGATAACGAAGCCCTGTTGTATCCGCTGATGGAATTCCCGTTTTTGAAAAAAAACGCTTTTTACAACATGGGCTGTTTCATTCCAACGTTCGGGATTTCTTTTGTCAAACACTGCACCGATTATGATCCGCGTTTGATTGAATCGTGCGTATCACGTTATGGTTCTGAAAAACCAAGCGTATTAAAATATTTAAAACGACGCTGGAACGCGGCTATAATGCAAAACATTACGCACTTGCAAAAAAAATTCCGAAAAAAAACGGAATAAATGCTCAAAACCGGATTATAAAACAACCCCGCGAGGAAAGCCTCGCGGGGTGTTTTTTTGCCTTGCCTTACACGGGGGGAAGCGGTTTCGCCCCTCCCCGCGCAAAGGATGCTCAGGCGTTGCGGACGGCAGCCTGCGCCGCGGCCAAGCGCGCAATAGGCACGCGGAACGGCGAGCAGGAAACGTAGGTCAGGCCAACGCGGTGGCAGAAGTCGATCGTGGCCGGATCGCCGCCGTGTTCGCCGCAGATGCCCAATTTGATGTTCGGGCGGGTCTTGCGGCCTTTTTCGACAGCCATCTGAACCAACTGGCCGACGCCTTCTTCGTCAATCGATTTGAACGGATCTTTGGCGAAGATGCCTTTGGCGACGTAATTCGGCAGGAAGGATCCCGCGTCGTCACGGCTCATGCCCAGCGTGGTCTGCGTCAGGTCGTTCGTGCCGAAGCTGAAGAATTCAGCCGTTTCGGCGACCTTGTCGGCCGTCAGCGCGGCGCGCGGCATTTCGATCATCGTGCCGACCATGTAGTTGAACTTGACACCGGCTTTTTCCATGACTTCGGCGGCTTTCTTGTCGATGATCGCTTTCATCATGTCCAGTTCTTTCTTGGTGTCGATCAGCGGAACCATGACTTCGGGTTCGACCTGTTTGCCCAATTCCTTGGACGCTTCGACGGCGGCTTCGAAAATCGCCTGCGCCTGCATTTCCGTGATTTCGGGGTAGGTCAAGCCCAAACGGCATCCGCGCAAGCCCAACATCGGGTTGGCTTCGTGCAGCTGGTGAACGCGGGACTGGACGGCTTCCAAAGAAATGCCCAGTTCTTTCGCGATTTCGCGCTGTTCGGGTTCTTTCGTCGGCAGGAATTCGTGCAAAGGCGGATCCAACAGACGAATCGTGACGTGCAGACCGTCCAGAGCCATGAACAAGCCCTTGAAGTCTTCGCGCTGATACGGCAGCAGCTTCGCCAAAGCGGCGCGGCGCGCTTCTTCGGTTTCGGCCAGAATCATTTCACGCATATGTTTAATGCGCATCGGGTCGAAGAACATATGTTCCGTACGGCACAAACCGATGCCTTCCGCGCCGAATTTGCGCGCGACCTGCGCGTCGTGCGGGGTATCGGCGTTCGTGCGGACGCGCAGTTTGCGGACTTCGTCGGCCCAACCCATGAACACGCCGAAATCGCCGGTCAGTTCGGCGTCTTTCAACGCGACGGCGCCGTTGATGACTTCACCCGTGGTGCCGTCCAGCGTGATAACGTCGCCTTCTTTGATTTCAACGCCTTTGATGGTCATTTTCTTCGCGGCGTAGTCAACCTTGACTTCGTGCGCGCCGCAAACGGCCGGCGTGCCCATACCGCGGGCGACAACCGCCGCGTGGGACGTCATGCCGCCGCGCGCCGTCAAAATGCCCTGCGAAGAGTGCATACCGTGAATGTCTTCCGGCGACGTTTCAACGCGAACCAGAACGACTTTCTTGCCTTCTTCAGCCCATTTTTCGGCGTCGTCGGCCGAGAAAACGACCTGACCGACAGCCGCGCCGGGGGACGCGTTCAAAGCCTGCGTCAGCAGACGGCCGTCTTTAATGGCTTCCTTCTTGGCTTTCGGGTCCAGCGTCGGGTGCAGCAAATCGTCCAGCTGTTTCGGTTCGACGCGCATCAACGCCGTTTTCTTGTCGATCAAGCCTTCGTTGACCATGTCAACGGCCATCTTGACGGCGGCGGCGGCGGTGCGTTTGCCGTTACGGGTCTGCAGCATATACAGCTTGCCGTTCTGAATGGTGAATTCCATGTCCTGCATATCGTGATAATGTTTTTCCAACGTTTCACGAATGTCGCACAGCTGTTTGTACAGTTCGGGCATCGCTTCTTCCATGCAAGGCAGATCGGAACCGCGTTCCTTTTTGCCTTCTTTGGAAATCTGCTGCGGCGTGCGGATACCCGCGACGACGTCTTCGCCCTGAGCTTTGATCAGGAATTCGCCGTAGAAAGCGTTTTTACCCGTGGACGGGTCGCGCGAAAAGCAAACGCCCGTCGCGGAATCGTCGCCGGCGTTGCCGAACACCATCGTCTGAACGTTAACGGCGGTACCCCAATCTTCGGGAATGTCGTTCAATTTGCGGTAGTAAATAGCGCGATCGACCATCCAGCTCATGAACACGGCGCCGATGCCGCCCCACAGCTGTTCTTTCGGATCCTGCGGAACGGGTTTGCCGAATTTTTCACCGATTTTTTTGTATTCGGCGATCAATTCTTTCAAATCGTCAACCGTCAGATCGGTGTCGGATTTGTAACCTTTGGCGTCTTTCAAAGCCGTCAGGGCGTGTTCAAAGTTTTCGTGTTTGACACCCAGAACGACGTCGGAATACATCTGCAGGAAACGGCGGTAGGAGTCGTAAGCGAAACGTTCGTCGCCGGACGCTTTGGCCAAACCTTTGACGGTTTCGTCGTTCAAGCCCAAGTTCAGAACCGTGTCCATCATGCCCGGCATGGAAATACGGGCGCCGGAACGCACGGAAAACAGCAGCGGATCGTTCGGATCGGCGAATTTTTTGCCGACGATGGCTTCACAATGCGCGACGCCTTCTTTGACCTGTTCGGCCAAATCGGCGGGGAACGTTTTGCCGTTGGCGTAATAGTAGGTGCAAACTTCGGTGGAAATCGTGAAACCCGGAGGAACGGGAATGCCGATCGAGCTCATTTCCGCCAAATTGGCGCCTTTGCCGCCCAACAGGTTTCTGTCGGAAGCATTACCTTCGGCTTTTCCGTTGCCGAATTTATAAACCCATTTTGTCATGGTGGTTAGATATCTCCTTACCCTTCAATTACAGAAAAATCAGCGACGCCGCCCATCGCGCGCACTATCATCGACAGCAAACGCAAACGGTTGGCGCGACGCTGAGCGTCGTCACAGTTCACCTGAACTTTGTCAAAGAACGCATCAACGGGAATCCGCAGTTTTGCCAGATCCTCCATCGCGCCTTCGAAATCGTCCGAAGCGATCTTCTTTGAACTGTTTAACATAACTTGATCCAGCGCGTCAAACAAAGCCTGTTCCTGTTCGACGACAAACAGGTTTTTATCCGGCGTGTCGGCGTAGGAACATTTGTCTTTGCCCCCTTCGATGCGGACGATGTTCGCCGCGCGGCGGAACGCCGTCAGCAAATCCTTGCCGTCATCGGTCGAAAGCAGCTGCGTCAAAGCGCGGACGCGCGCGATCACGCGGCACAGGTCGATCAGATCCAGATTGTCGTCCTGCGCCAAACCGTAAACCGCCGAAATATAGTCGTGGCGCACGCCGCGGTCTTTCATCAGAACTTTCAGCCTTTCGGCGATAAAGTTCAGCAAAGAAACCATCTGGCGGACAGACCAGTTGACCAACACGGTCGGTTCGGCGTTTTCATTTTTCTTTTCGGATTCCGTCATCGCTTCGGCGATCGCGGCCTGCGCCGAATCGCCGTACACCGCGCGCGCGGCGTTCAGAATCTGAAACAGCGGCATACTGATCCTGTTTTCTAAAATCAGCCGCACAACCCCCAGCGCGGCGCGGCGCAACGCAAAGGGATCTTTTGATCCGGTCGGTTTCCGGTCGATCAGCCAGAACCCGACCAAAGTGTCGATTTTGTCCGCCAACGCGACGGCCACGCTGACCGGCGCGGACGGACAGGCGTCGTTGGGCCCCAGCGGCGAATAATGTTCGGCGACCGCTTCGGCGACCGCTTCGTTTTCACCGTCGAAACGCGCGTAATAACGCCCCATCACGCCCTGCAGTTCGGGAAATTCTCCGACCATGCCCGTTGACAAATCGGCTTTGCACAACAAAGCGGCGCGGTCGGCGTCGGCGGCGTTCGCGGCCGGAATGTATTTCAGGATTTCCGGCAACAAAGCGCGCATCCGTTCGACCTTGTCGGCGACAGAGCCAAGCTTTGCATGGAAAACGCGCGATTTCAGCTTTTCAGCCTTGGACGCTAGCGTCGTTTTGCGGTCTTCGTCCCAAAAGAAACGGGCGTCGGACAGACGGGCGCGCAACACGCGTTCGTTGCCCGCGACGATTTCCTTTCCGCCGTCGGCGGCTTTCATGTTCGCGACGACGATGAAACGCGGCGCCATTTTGCCGTTTTCGTCGGTCATGCAGAAATATTTTTGATTCGCACGCATGGACGTGATCAGCACCTCCTGCGGGACGGACATGAATTCGTCGTCGATCTTGCCGATCAGGGGAACGGGATATTCCGCCAGCCCCGCGACTTCGTTCAGCAGACCGTCGTCCTCCAGCAGTTTGTAGCCCGCTTCCTCGGCCAAAGCGTGCGCGTTGTCCGAAATGATTTTCTTGCGTTCCGCGGGGTCGATCAGGACGAAAGCGTCGCGAATCTTCTTTTGATAGTCGGCGAAGTCTTTGACCTCGATCGCGGCGGGAGCCAGAAAACGATGCCCGAACGTCACGTTGCCCGATTTCACGCCCGCGAATTCGACGGGAACGACCGCGCCGTCAAACAGACACACGATCGCGTGCAGCGGGCGCACCCAATGTTCCTTGTGCGACGCCCAGCGCATGGATTTCGGCCACGGGAAAGTCGTCATCAGCGCGGCGACAGCCTCTTGCAAAACCTCGGTCGTCGGCCGCCCCTTGTGCGACAGTTTCGCGAAATAGAACGTGCCTTTCGGCGTTTCGCGCGTTGTCAGCTGCTCTTTGGTCAACCCCGTCGATTTCAAAAATCCGTTCAAAGCCTGTTCCGGCGCGGTAACGGCGGGGCCTTTGCGTTCCTCGACCAAATCGGCTTGCGACGCGGGCAACCCCTTGACGCACAGCCCGAAACGGCGGGAAGCGACGAACGAAACGGCTTCGTCGAATTTCAATTCGGCCTTTTTCAGCGCGTCCGTGATGAAATCGCGTGTGTGCGCCGCGGCGTCCGCCTGCATACGGGCGGGAATTTCTTCGGAAAACAGTTCAAGGAAAAATTCGCTCATCTTCTCACCCTTCCGCCTTCAAATGGCCGCGGCTTTTCAAGTATCCTTCGCAGCATCCTTTTGCCAAAGCGCGCACCCGCCCGATATAGGCGGCGCGTTCGGTCACGCTGATCACGCCGCGCGCGTCCAGCAGGTTGAACACATGGGACGCCTTGATGCACTGGTCGTAGGCGGGCAAAGGCACGCCGTCGGCCAGCAACGCCTGACATTCCCGTTCCGCGTCCGCGAAATGGCGCAGCAGCATTTCCGTGTCGGCACATTCAAAGTTGTACTTGGAATACTGGACTTCGTTTTCATGGAACACGTCGCCGTAGGTCACGCCGTCGCCGTTGAAATCCAGATCGTAAACGTTTTCGACGCCCTGAATGTACATTGCCAGACGTTCCAGACCGTAGGTCAGTTCGGAACACACGGGCGAGCATTCAAATCCGCCGACCTGCTGGAAATAGGTGAACTGCGACACTTCCATGCCGTCGCACCACACTTCCCAACCCAATCCCCACGCGCCCAGCGTCGGGCTTTCCCAGTCGTCCTCGACAAAGCGGATGTCGTGATGCGACGGATCAATCCCCAGCACTTTCAGGCTGTTCAGGTACAGATCCTGCACGTTTTCGGGGGACGGTTTCAAAATCGCCTGATACTGATAGTAATGCTGCAGGCGGTTGGGGTTTTCGCCGTAACGGCCGTCAACGGGACGACGGGACGGCTGGACATAGGCGGCCTTCCAATGTTCGGGCCCCAAAGCGCGCAAAATCGTCGCGGGGTGGAACGTGCCGGCGCCGACCTCCATATCATAGGGTTGCAGAATGACGCATCCCTGTTCCGCCCAATAGGCGTGCAGTTTCAGAATCAATGATTGGAAATCGCTTCCTGCTTTTTTTATCATCGCAAACTCGAGTACAACAGCGGTTGAAAACGTTTTAAAACTTTAGGAAAAATACTTCCGAATACCGCACAGGTCAAGGAAAATTCTCGGCCGCGCAAAGATAAAGTTGCCAAACGCGGCCGGCGGCTGTAATAATATCGGCGCACATCCGTTTTTCAAAGGAACCGCCCATGAAAATCAGCGTCGTCATTCCCGTTTACAACGCCGTCGAGGACGTTAAAAAATGTCTGCAGAGCGTCAAGGAGAATTTCGATTTCGCCGACGGCGAAGTCATCGTCGTCGATGACTGTTCCCAACCTGAAACGGCCGATTACCTGAAAGCCGAAGCCGCCGCGAACCCCGACAAGTTCACGCTGTTCCGCAACGCGGAAAATTCCGGCTTTCCCAAAACGTGCAACAACGGCATCGCCAAGGCCGAAGGCGAAATCGTCGTCCTGTTGAACAGCGACACGACGATCCCCGCGCGGTTTTGCGAAAAAATCGCGGCTTGTTTCGATTCCGACCCGCTGATCGCGGTCGCGTCGCCGATCGCGGCGTACAGCGGCAGTTATTTCATCCCCCTGCGCGACGGGGAAACGGTCGCGTCCATGAACGAAAAGATCGAAAAACTGCACAAACCCGCCTACCCCGCCATTCCGACGGCCGAGGGGTTCTGCCTGTGCCTGCGCAAATCCGCGTTGGACAAGTTCGGCGCGCTGGACGAGATCTATGGCAAAGGGTTCAACGAGGAACGCGACCTGTCGTTCCGCATGGCATCAAAGGGATTGCGGTGCGTTTTGATCGACGACCTGTACGTTTTCCACAAACGCCACGCGTCGTTCGGCAGCGCGGAACGCAAAAAGCAGTTGGAACGCAACGACAGGATTTTCAAAGAACGCTGGGGCAATCTGGTCAAGGCGGAAAAGGATTTCACCAAGCACCGCAATCCGATTGACGAACTGCGTCGCCAAATCCAGCCGAAGTATTTTAAAAAAGGCCTGTTCTGGTCGAAATCCGTCCTGCCCGATAAAACGGTTTGGCGCGTGTTCGGCGTCAAAATCACGAAAAAGCACACGGGGGGGGGGGGCTTCGCCGTTTAACAACAACTTTTACGGTATCGTTTTGCCGTTCGTCCGCCCGTATTGCGTCCGTTTTTAACAAAACGGAATTTTCATCTTCACCGCTTTTCCGCGCGAAAAGCGGTGTTTTTTTGTCCCGTCCCCGAATTGAAAGGATTTTTTCATGACCAAGGTATCCGCCCTGTTATGCACCTACAACACGCCCGAACAGTATTTAAGGGAAGCGATCGAAAGCGTTTTGAATCAAACTTTTCCGGATTTTGAATTGATCGTTTTGGACGACGGTTCAACAAACGCCGATATTGAACGCATCGTCAAATCATATTCCGACGACAGGATACGTTTTTATAAAAACGAACGAAATCTCGGCATTTCCGAAACGAGGAACAAATTGGTCGATTTGGCGCGGAGCGAATATCTGGCCGTCATTGATCACGACGACGTGTCGCTGCCGCGCCGTTTTGAAAAACAAGTCGCGTATCTGGACGCGCATCCCGATACCGGCGTCGTCGGCGGTCAAGCCGAATTCATTCCGGCGGGAAAAGTCAAAAAACGTCCGGTTGACGACGAAAGTATCAAAATATCCCTGATGCGGTTATGCGCGATTTTTCACCCGTCGTGCATGATTCGCAAATCCGTGTTGGAAAAAACGGGCGTCCGGTACGAAGAACGCTTTTCCCCCGCCGAGGACTACGCGCTTTTCTGCCGTTTGATCCCGCACACGGATTTTTACAACATTCCAGACGTTCTGCTTTTATACAGAAAGCATAAAACGAATACTTCCGCCGTCCAAAGCGAAAAGATCAACCGCGCGACGGTCGCCATTCAAAATTTCGCGCGTTCGCAAAATCCGGAACTGGCCGCGATCGCGGACACCGAATGTGAAACCGTCGAAACTTTTCGCCTGTTCAATGTGTTGCCCGTTTTTTCGATCCATAAAAAAAGAAACAGAAAAACCCTTTTGCTGTTCGGTTTCCTGCCAGTTTTCTCGGCAAAAACGAAACGGGGGACGCTGTCATGAAAATACGTTGCATCCAAAGCGCGATCGACCGTTTGCGGGGCAAAAAACATCTGGTTATTCCCGCGCCTTATTACAACGACAGAATCCCGTTGCCGCCGGAATATCCGGACATTTACAACGCGGCCGGCCGGAAAATGGAAATGTTTTTCATTCGCGACCGCCATTTTTCACACGCGCCTTACGGCACTTTTCCGACGTATTTTTTATGGGACAGGTTCAATTACGGGTTGAACACGCATTTTTACACCGGAAAATCGGCGAAAGAAACCGTCGGCGCGCCGGCGTCGAAATACGCGTGGCTGTTGGAACCGCGCACGAAACAGCCGCAGGATTACCGCGCGTTTGAACAGAAGCGGTCTTTGGCGCGGGAATTCGACGCCGTTCTGACCTACGACGAACGGCTGCTGGATCTGTTGGACAACGCCGTTTTTTTCCCGAGCTGCGCCGTTTCGTGGGTGTGTGAAACGGACGCGGACATCTGGCGGAAAAAAACGAAAAACGTTTCCGTTCTGTCGTCGAACAAAAAAATGTGTCCGCTGCATTATCTGCGGCTGGCCGTCGCTTGGGAATGTAAAAAAGAAGGGCTGGCCGACACGTTCGGCACGTTTGACGGCGGGCGCGCCGTGACAATGGCGGAAACGTTGAAACCCTATCGCTATTCCATCGCGATCGAAAACCAGATTTCGGATTATTTTTACACGGAGCGGCTGATTTCCGCCTTTATCACCATGACCGTCCCGATTTACGTCGGGGCGCGGAAAATCGAAAAATTTTTCAACCCCGACGGCATCATCCGCATTGATGAAAAGCAGGCCGCGAACATCAAAGACGTTTTAAAGCAATGTTCCGAACGGGATTATATGAACCGCCTGCCCGCCATGCGCGAAAATTATGAAAAGGCGAAAGCCTATCTGAACCAGAACGATATGCTGTACGAAACGCTTTTCGTCAAACCGGAGCGGCGGACATTGCATTTCGACTTTTCAAACATCGGGGGCGCAAAATGAAAATCAGCGTCATCATTCCAGTTTACAACGCCGGAAAATATCTGACCGGATGTTTAAGCAGCATCGCCGCGCAAACCCACGCCGATTTTGAATGCTGGTGCGTCAACAACGGTTCGACCGACAATTCGCCGCAAATCATCGCCGCTTTTGTTCAAAAGGACGCGCGATTCAAATGCATCGACCGCACGAACGCGGGCAAGCAGGCCGCCGCCAGAAACGCCGCGTTGAAACGGGCGACGGGCGACGCCGTCACGTTCGTTGACGCGGACGACTATATCCACCCGCGAATGTTGGAACTGCTGGTCAAAACGATGAACGAAACGCGGTGTGGCATCGTCGGGTGCGGCATAGAAACGACATCAAAAACATACGATTCCGTTTTTGAAAAAACCGTCCGCCCCGATCCGGTTTTTCGTTTGAATCCATTACGGTCGTTATGGGAAAAGCCAAAGACGGACATCGGTTCCTGCGCCAAACTATACAAAAAAAGCGTATTGAACGGTTTGCGTTTCATCGAAGGCGTCTATTTCGAAGACGTGCCATGGACGCTGTTCTGCATGAACCGGACGGAACGATACGCCTTTGTCAACGTTCCCCTGTATTTTTACTATCAGTCCGCCGATTCGACCATGCGATCCGTTTGGACAAATGAAAAAACGCAAAGCTACGCCGATGTCATAAATTTCATAGCGCAAAACTTTGACGTTTTTCCGCCGTCCGCAGTCAAAAATATAAAAAAGCACATCATCGGAAGAGGCGTCAAGCTGGCTCTGAATAAAATCCGGAAGTCCGGAAACAAAAACGATTTATTGCCAAAAGCCGCGGAACTTTTTGTCCCGATATACAAAAGCGGGCTTTTTCCACTGTCGGCTTTATCAATCAAAACAAAAATCATGTTTTTCAAAATGATGTTCATAAAAAGGAAATAAAAAAATGAAAATCAGCGTCATCATTCCAGTTTACAACGCCGGAAAATATCTGACCGGATGTTTAAGCAGCATCGCCGCGCAAACATACCCCGATTTTGAATGCTGGTGCGTCAACAACGGTTCGACCGACGATTCATTGCGAATCATCAACGGCTTTGTTCAAAAGGACAGCCGTTTCAAGCTGATCGACCGCACGAACGCGGGAAAACAAGCCGCCGCCAGAAACGCCGCGCTGGCGCGGGCGACGGGCGGCGCCGTCACGTTCGTTGACGCGGACGATTACATCCACCCGCGAATGCTGGAATTGCTGGTCAAAGCGATGAATGAAACGCAATGCGACGTTGTCGGATGCCTGCCGTTCAACACAACGGCACTTTACACGGGCGATTTTGAAACCGTCAAATCGTATAAAACAAAAATTTACAAAGATCCCGTCGCCGCCTTTATGACAAAAAGATGCGTTCCGACAACCGTATGGGGACGGTTGTATAAGAAAAGCGTCATCACTTCGCCGTTTATCGAAGACATCTTTTTTGAAGATGTGCCGTTCACGTTTGAAATCTTTTCCGGATTAAAGCGGTACGCTTTGATCACCGCCCGTCTTTACGGTTACTACAAGGGAAACGAATCGACCATGCGATCCGTCTGGACGAATGAAAAAACGGACAGCTATATCCGCGTCATCCGTTCCGTGCCCCTGTTCGCGGCCAAAAACGTTCCCGAAAAAGCAAACGCCGTGAAAAAACACATTTCTAACGGGCGCGTCAAAATGATTATGTCGCGCATTAAAAACGCCCCCGACCGCCGTGAGCTGTATAACTACGCCGCGCCGAAAATCCGCGAACTGTATCGGGAAAAGCTGATTTCCTACAGCGGGCTGAAATTGAAACACAAAATCGCCCTCTGCCGTTTGCTTTACGGCGGTCGAAACCTTGAAAACGGGAAATTCACCTGCGTTTCGCAAACCGTCTATCCTTTGAAAATCGACGATTTACTGGCTTTGCCGGATGTCGTCCCGCCGCCGCCCGCGATCAAAGGAAAAGAAATCGTCATTCTAGTCGGAAACAGGGACAAAAACATTCCGGACAGGCTGTATCAGGGGCGCGGCGCGTTGGAAAACCTGAAATCCGCGGAGGGTGAAACCGCCCCGTGTCATGTCGCCTTTTTCAGAAACCGCCCCTTTTGGGATTTGCTGTCGCCGTTTTGCCGCGCCTATCGCAACCGGTTTCACGCGTTCGGCACAGCCGTTTACCACATCCGCCCGCAAACCGTGCGCGAAATGAATTTGGAACGCGGGCAAAGGACGAAGGAAAACGCCTATCTTTATTCAAAATGGCCGCTGTCGGCGCAACAGCGGCAAAAACAATACGATGATTTGAAAAATTCCTTGATTCAAAACGGGTTTGACGACAATCATCCGGTTGAAATCATGCTGTGCCGTTCCTTGGGCGTCAAAGACACGGTTTATCAGGGACACCACAGGATCATGTTCTGCATCGACATGAACGTTCCGTATATCGGCATCGTTTTCATGTACGTTTCGCATTGCCCGCGTTTTCTGGCGAAACCGCTATACCGGCTGGCAAAAATTTTCAAAAAAAGAACGGCGGAATGATTTAAAGATCCACTTTTCTGCCGTACAGCAAATAGTCGTAAACGGCGGAACGTTTCATGATATTTTCGTTGAACTTTTCCGTATCCCCGATTTGTTCCAAAACGGTCGGCTTTCCGGAAAACAGCGACGTTCCCAGCCCCAATCTGTCGCCGGCGATTTCAACGCCCATCGCGGCTAAAATCGTCGGATAAATATCCATGGTGGTGAATTTTCTGTTCGTCGTTTTGACCGGTTTCGCCTGCGCGTTTAAAAACAAATTAAAAACGCGCCGCCTTTTGTCTTTTCCGAAAACGGCATCGTTCATCGCCAAATGATCCCCGACAACGACAACCGTTGTATTCTTATAGAACGGCTGGCTTTCCAGCCACGCCAAAAAATCGGAAAGCTGTTTATCCGCGCACGATATGACGTTTTTATAAACATCTTGCCGCGGATATTTTGGCTTGCAAACGGTATCGTCAAAATACCCCGTTGCAAAATGGGTGTCCATCGTCATCATGCCGAATGCGAAAGGCGTATCGCTTTTCCCCAATTCGGAAAGTTCTTTTTTAGCCAAAGAATACGTTTCCGAATCTTTCAGTCCCCATTTGAAACTGGCAATATTCCATACTTTTCCCCCCTTTCCGGTGAAATAGGTGTAATCCTCGATTTTCAAATCGCCGTGCGATTTAAAAAAGATATCCATTCCCGCAAAAGAGGATTTCGTCCCGATCATAAATTTTTCGGCGTATCCGTTATCCTTTAAAACATCATACAGGCAATGCGCTTTCGGTAAAAAATATGTGTACATTCTGTAATGCGCCGGATCTATCGGCAATCGAAGCGGAATGCCGCACGTTTGCGCGACCAGCCCCGCTTGCGTCCACGATGTCCCCGCGACCTGTTCCGCGCCGCCCAAACGATCCGCATCGCTGAAATTAACACCTTTCATCCGCGCCGCCGCGACCGTTTCGGGGATCAGATTTTCCCCGTCTTTTTCGGAATACGTCGATTCAAACGATTCAACGAAAATCAAAACAAGGTTTCTTTTTTTATCCGGAAAAGTCAATTTCACTTGCGACGGATCGGAATAATAGGTTTCATAAAAATTGGAACGGCTGGAAAAATTGTCTTTAAACCAATTCGGAACATTCAATTTTACGGCGGAAAAAACAACGCAACCGCCGAAAAACAAATATGTCAGTTTTGAAAAATGAACCGCAAAAAAATTATCGGGCTTGACGTTCTGCAATTTTTTCAAAACAAACGCATACAACACCGTTAATCCGACAGCCCAGAAAATCGTGTTTCGGACAAAGCTGATAATCGTTTTCGCATCCGAATCCAACGGCATATACAAATGAAACAACAGCTGTTCCGTCGTTACATTCCCGAACTTGTCAACAATCCAGCAGGCCGTCGCCGCCAAAAATACGGACAAGAAAAATAAAATCAAAGAAAAAGTTTTTTTCATAAAAGCACCTTTAATACGCTTTGCCGAATTTATAGGGACGGGCGGCATTGTATTCCATTTTCAGCCGGACGTGTGTTTCAATGTCGATGTTTTCGCACGCCGCCAGTTCCAACAGGCGGATCACCGCGTCGGCCAATTCGTCCTCGAACGAATCTTTGATGTGTTTTTCAAAGGATTCTTTCGTTTCGCCATCTGATTTGAAAGTGGCCAAATCGGCGCGCTTTCCTTTGCGGCAGGCTTCCAACGCTTCGGACACTTCGCTGTGGACCAACGCCAGCCGCCGCGCGGTTTGCAGGGCGGCGACCTCTTTGACCAGCGCGTCGTCGCCCGCCAAAGCGGATTCCAGTTGTTTTTCCGTATCGTGAAACCCCTTTCGCGTCGTGATTTCCAACGCCTGCGCCGCCCATTCGTTCAGCGTCATTTCACTTTTCCGGCGTGAAAGAATTTTTTGATTTTCAACAGCAGGCGTTTGCGGCGGATCAAAGCGGCCTCGCGTTCCTCTTTGTCCTCGGCGTATTCGGACAGGCGGCCCTTCGCCTCTTGCAGCAAATCGTTCGCGCGCGCCAAAACAAAGCTGGTCGGCGTATCGACCCAATCGCCGCGCCCTTTGCCGCACGGGGTTTTCGACGCGACCTTTTTAACGCGGTTGCCCAGCGCGGGAAACAGGGATTTGCCCAAGAATCCCATCACGGGCATTTTCACCGTTTCCAACGTGTAATCGGCGCGTTTCAACGTGTAGGAATTGTTGCATTTCGACAAAATGTGCGCCAATCGGGCGTGTACCTTGTACACGTCCTTGGCGTCGGCGGCGGCGATCGCCTCTTGAAACGCTTCGTCCTTTTCGACCTCTTCGTCGAAAAAATCGGCCGGCGCGTCCATTTCGGACAGAATGACGTTCAGATCCAGCCCGTCTTCCTCCGGATCAATGTCCAGCTGTTCGTGCATGACGCCGCGCACGACGGCGGACAGCAGGGCGTCAAACAAATACTGTTCATGCGTCCACGGCTGTTCCTTTTCGCCCATTTCCATGGCCTTTTGATCCAGCACCTGATGCGCGCGGTACAGCTCCAGCCATTTTTCGGGATTGTCCTTGTCCTTCAGCAATTCCTGCGCCTTTGTTTTTTCCAACGCCTTGACGGCTTGGCGCAGCGCCTGACAATCCTTCATGTTTTTGACCGCGTCAACCAAAGCCGACGCCTGCCAGCGTTCCAAGGATTCCCTGATCTGTTTTTCGTTTTCAAACGTGACGATACTGTCGTCCAGCATAAAAGCCTCTTCATTTTTTTATCCATTTTCCTTGAACGGCCGTCAAAAGTCAATCCCGCCCGCGTTTTATTTTTCGAGCGGACGGAACGGTCGCGGCCAATCGTTTTTCCGTGTCATTCGCATTTCACGATTTCCGCCAACGACATCGTTTCGTTGCGTTGTCTTAAAATCCGGACGTTTTCGGCACCGACATAAGGATCAACCGTCGTCATGATTTCGCGTTGTTCGCAATCGGGATACAGATTGGCGTCGGTGGTGAAAACGCGTTTCATTTTCAGCATTTCAACGACGGCGGCTTTATCCGTTTTTGCGATTTTATCATTAAAGATGCTGACCGCGCTATCGGCGGGGGCGAAAACGGTGTAATCCGGGAAATGACATGACAGCCACGACGGCATCCACCAGTTGTTCGCAATAATGATATCGTCTTTCGTAACATTGGATTTTACGGCGTTGTAAAACTCCGGCTGGACGCTGCCGACGACTTTTTGCCGTTCGGCCGTGAAGCATCCCAGAAACGACAGAGTCAAAAAAACAGCGAAGAAGAGTTCGTTCGCGCGTTTTTTCGCCGCGCCGAAAGCGAAAAACAAAAACACACCGCCCAGCGTCGCCGTCAAGTACCGTTCAACGATGACCGGACGCCACAAAACAGACAGCGTGAAACCGACGCATAAAACAAAAACGGCAATATACAGCCCTGTTAAAACGCCTGCCTTTTCATCCGTGTTTTCACTTTCCAGCAATGCTTGGATGCCGAACGCCCACGCGGAAAAAACCAGAAACGCGCTGAAAAAATTATCGTTTTCAAAAAACAGGTTGTAGGAAGCGAACGCTTCGCCCGTGATCCAGCGGGACGCGGCGAGGTTTTGGCGCGAAAGCACATACGCGGTCGGGGAAACGCAAAAAAACAAAACGACCCCGCAAACAAAGAAACGCTTGAAGCGTCCCGCCGTGTCCGAATCATACGCGCGGCACAAATACATCAGCGTCATCACCCCGCACGTCAACGCCGCGTAATAATGCGTCCACGACGCCAGAACGGCGAAGACGACGAAAAACGCATAATCCCTTTTATCGTTTTTCCGCAAAGCCGTTTCCGCCGATAAAAATGCCATCGTCGTGAAAAACAACATCCACGAATACATACGGATAAACCGTCCCAACCAAAGGGAAAGCGGTGAAAACAGCAAAAAGGCGACGAACCAGAACGCCGTTTTTTCCCCGAACAGCCGCCGGACCTTACCGCCCGCGAACACGGCGCACGCGACCATTCCCGCGAACGAAAAGCAACGCGCGGCGAAAACGGATTGCCCGAACACGGACTGCCACGATTTCAGCAAAACGAAATAAACGGGCGGATGAACGTCCTTGACAAACAGAAAGCGCAGCATTTCCCGAAACGGCATCCGCGATTCAAGCAGCGTCCCCATTTCGTCGTGCGACAGCAGGGAATGACCGTTCAAACACAAAAAAGCGGCCGCGGACAACAGGATCAACAAAAACGTTCCGTGTTCTTTTGCGATTTTTTGCATTTAATAAAGTCCGTTCGTTGCGACTGCGGCGGGTTAAGCTTTTATTTAAAAATGAACTATACTATACTGTTTGAAAACGAAAACAGCAAGGATTAAGCCCATGATACGCCTTTTCGCCGGAATCGAACTGCCCGAAGACATCAAAGACCAGCTGTACGCCCTGCGCGGCGGCGTGCCAAACGCCAAATGGGTGGAACGGGACAACCTGCACATCACTTTGCGTTTTATCGGCAACATCGACGAAAGCGTCGCCGACGACCTGCACGACGGGTTCATGCAGATCAAAGCCCCCGCGTTCGATTTGCAAATGGCGCAGGTCGGATTTTTCGCCACCGGTTCGCAGCTGCATCACCTGTGGGCGGGCGTCTGCAACTATCAGGCTTTGGATTTTCTGCACGACAAGATCGAAAGCGTCGTTTCACGCAACCGCTTGCCGCCCGACAAGCATAAATTCCACGCGCATTGCACGCTGGCCAAGCTGTACGGCGCGGGGATCGAAGACGTGCAGAAATTTTTGGAATACAACAACCTGTTCAGGTCGAACGAATTTCACATCGACCATTTCACCCTGTTTTCCAGCCATCCGCGCACGGACGGCGACGGGTCGTATTACCGCGTCGAAGCGCAGTACCCGTTGTTCGGATATTGGGGTTGATCCGGATTTAAAAACAAGCTTATGCGGACGGTTCCTGACGCGCGGCGGATTCGATCAGCCGCCATTGGCGCGGATCCAGCAGCGCCGACAACGCGACCGTGACCGTCCGTTCGTTGCCGCCCTGTTCGTTCAACCGGACGTGCAAAGGCAGATCCGGAAATTCAATCACGCGTTCAACCAGCCATTTCGACGACAGGCCGCTGGCTTTTTGAAAAACATCATTGGGTTGGACAGGGTATTTTGCCATTTTAATCACGCTCTTTCTTCGTTATATCCGCCGCTTCCTACTGTAGCGGATTTTTATTTTAAAACAAGACAACGTTAAGTTCAAATAAAACTTATTCCCGCATCAACCGGCGTAGCGTTTCCAACCGTTCCGCGACCGGTTCGCCGCGGCGCATGAATTCGACGCGCAGTTTTTTTGCGCCGTTTTTCACGGCTTCGCGTTTTTTGACGACGGGATGTTCGCCCAGCAGGAAATGACGGCAGTCTTTCATCACGGAAACGAACGTCCCGTAACGCGATGTCATCGTTTCCCGACGGTTGCCGCCGCAATTCTGGCATTTGCCGTGCAACGCCGCGTAAGGGCAGTTTTCCGACGTGAACAGGGGGATGTCCTGATAAACGACGGCCGCCGCCCGATCCGGAAACGCCGCGAACAGCGCCGACGCATCCGGCGTTTCGGGCGACACCGTGAACCCCGACGCGCCCAGCTCCGCCGTCATGCGCGCCGCCGACGAATTGGCGATATACACCGGCCAATCGAAATTCAAATCGACACCCGCGCCTTTGAACACGGTCAGCCCCCAAACGTTGGCGATTTCAAACTTTTTAAATCCGGCGGCCAGCAGCTCGCTCGCCTTTTGCTCCAGCTTCGCCGTTTCCCACGCGCGGGCGACGGCGGGCAGGGCAAAGCGTATTTTTTCCCTGTCGAAACCGTCGAAAAACGCCGTGTCCGTGTGAACGCCGATTTCAAACACGGCCTCCGCGACGGGTTCGTTCATCAATTCCGCCGCCAACAAAGCGTCGTCCGTTTTGACGATATAGGACGTTTCAACCGTTTTTTCCGACGGGGACAAAGCCTCGCGATGCAAAATCTTTTCCTTCTGCCGCGCGCGTTCCGCCTGTTTTTCCGCGACCAAACCCGCGGCGGCGCGTTCGTACAGCCGGCGGCGCAGGTCGTTTAAAACGGACAGCTGAACAAACAATCCGGCGGGATTGTCAACGCTCAGCCCCGTCAGCGTCAGTCCCGTGCCGCCCGTTTTTGAAAACGCGTCGGCGAAAGCCTTTTGCGCGACATCCGCGCAGCGCGCCGGCGAAAACGTCCCCGCGGCCGTTTCGGTCACGCCGGACGCCGACGCCGAAACAAGGTCGGGACGCACCGTCACGGAAACATTGACGCAACCGATACCGACGGGTTCGGCCTTGGGCGTTTCAAACGGATACGCGCGTTTCACCGCGCCCGAAGACGCCAGATACACCACCGCCCCGACGGGAATGAACGGCGCGTTGTCGGGCAAGGCGATTTCGACCGAAGCGCCCGCCGCGGCTTTGAACGCGCTTTTTCCGTTCACGCGCAGGTTTTCCGCCGAAAATCCGAACGGACGTTCCGATTTGGGCAGGTCGATCTGGATACCGTCGAACCGTTCGATGCCGACCGCCGTTTTAAACCGGACGGTTTTCATCCCGCCGCGTGTCGAAAGCCCTTCGACCTTTCCGGCCGGCAATCCGCGGTGGCCGACGATTTCCGTGTCGATCACGTCGAAATTTTTGCGCCCTTTCAAATAGAAATCCGTTGTCGGGCGGCTGAAAACGCAGCGGATGTTGTCCCGTTTCGCGTCCAAAACCCGTTTGTCGCGGCACCCGTCCAAAATCGAACGGTAATAATCCGTCACGGCGGCGACGTACAGCGGGCTTTTCTTGCGCCCTTCGATTTTCAACGCGGCGACGCCCGCCTGTTCCAGCAGGCGCACGTTTTCGTTTTGCGCCATGTCTTTCATGGAAAAGACGTGCTTCGTTTCGTTTTCGACGGTGAACGCCTCGCGGCAGGGATAGACGCATTTGCCCCTGTTCGCGCTGCGCCCCGCGTAAATCGCGGAAAACAGGCACAGTCCGCTGTAGCTGTAGCACAGCGCGCCGTGGATGAAGACTTCCTTTTCAATCCCCGGAACGCGGCAGATGTCGCGGATTTCATCCAACGTCAGCTCGCGCGCCAGAACGACGCGCTTGAACCCCATGTCGCGCAGGGCTTCGACGCCTTCGCGGTTGTGAACGGCCATTTGCGTGCTGCCGTGCATCCGCAGGTTCGGAAAATACCGCTTCATCAGCCGCGCCATCCCGATATCCTGCACGATCACGCCGTCCGCGCCCGCCGATTCGATCGTTTGCAGCGTATCGATCAGCGATTCCTTTTCATTTTCAAAAAAGACCGTGTTGACGGCGACCAGAACCCTTTTGGCGTTTTCATGCGCGTATTTCACAAATCCGGCGAACGCGTCAGGCGTGAAATTCTGCGCCTCCGCGCGGGCGGAAAATTGCGTCAGCCCCAAATAAACCGCGTCCGCCCCGTGGGCAAAAGCCGCGTATCCCGAATCAATCTGCCCCGCGGGCGCCAACAATTCAACCATTCATTCCCTCCATCCGGATCGTGTTCGCCGTCAAAACCGCTTTACCGCCGATCGGAAAAACAACCGATCCCGCCTGATGCCCGTAGGGGAAACCCGTGAAAACGGGGATGCTCAAGCGGCTTTTCCATTCGTTCAACACATCGTTAATCGTCCCGTCCGCGGGGTCTTTCGCTTTGCAATCCGTGAAAACGCCGAAAACAACGGCCGCCGCTTTGCCGAAAACGCCCGCGTTATCCAGATGCGTCATCATCCGGTCGATCGCGTAGGGCTCTTCGCCCACGTCTTCCAACACCAAAACAGCTCCCGTCACGTCCGGCATATACGGCGTCCCCGCCAGCCCGACGATCAGGGAAAGGCACCCGCCGACCAGTGTTCCCTCAACCGTGCCGGAAAAGCCGGATTCCAGCCCCGAAACCGTCTGTTCCCGACCGTTCAGGCAATCGTCCAGCGACGCGTCCGTATAGGGGAACATCACCCGCCCGTGCCGCGGTTTCATCAGATACCCCGTAAAGCACGGCACGCCGGATCGGGCGTACAAAGCCAGTTGGACGGCGGTCGTGTCGCTCAGCCCGACAAAGGGCTTTTTATGGCGCGCGATCAAATCGTAGTCGAGCCTTTTCAACAAACGCGCCGAACCGTACCCGCCCCCCGCGGCGAATATGACATCGACGGCATCGTCAACGAACATCGCGGTCAGGTCGGCGGCGCGATCCGCGTCCGTTCCGGCCAGAAAACGGTGCTTGTCATACAAATGCGGCGCGAATTTGACATCAAAGCCTCGGCTTTTCCAAAAAGTGGCCGCTTCGGCAACGGCGGATTCGTCAACCGCGCTGGACGGGGAAACGACGCCGATTGTTTTCATGACAACGCCTCGAAAATCGAACGGGCGAAATCGCTCAGCGAATCGTCGCGCGCGCCCATGACGACGACGCGGTCGCCTTTGGCCGCCAACCCTTTGACCAGCGAAACGATTTTTTTGCGGTCGGGGATGAAATGGACGCGTTTGCCCGTGCGTTCCAAATCGCGCACCAGATCGGCGGCGGAAATGTCCTTTTGCGCCGTGCCGCCCGCGTAATAGATTTCCTGCATGATCAGCGTGTCGTCCAAACTCAGCCCGCGGTCGAACGATTCGACGATGCCGGCGCGCATGATTTTCGTCGGTTTGAACCCGTGCGGCTGATAAATCACGATCAAACGGCCGTCGTAATCTTTCAGCGCGTTCAACGTCGCGGCGATTTTTTCGGGGTTGTGGGCGAAATCGTCAATGACCGTCACGCCTTTTTTCGTCACACCGACGGTTTCCAAACGGCGGTGAATGCCTTTAAAGGTCGCCAAAGCCTTGACGGATTCGGCGCGGGGGATGCCGATCATGTCCGCGGCCGCGATCGCCGTCAGCGCGTTCGCGACGTTGTGGCGACCGATGACGGGCAGAAAAACCTCTTCGCCGTCCAGCGTGAAACGGACGCCGTTTTCAACGGGGGTGATGTTTTCGGCCTTTAAATCCGCGTCCGCGCCCGAAACGGAAAAGGTCAGCACGTTCGGATTGCGGTCTTTCAACGCCAAAGCGTCGGCGTTGTCCGCGTTCAAAACCGCGCCGACCGTCGCCCGTTCGACAAAGTCGCCGAACAGGACGCGCAGTTCCTCCAGCGGTTTGTGGTCGAGGGTGACGGATGTCACGATCGAAACGGCGGGACGGTACAATTCGATCGACCCGTCGCTTTCGTCGGCTTCAATCACGCAAAACGACCCGTTGCCCAAAATGACGTTGCCCATGCCGTCCCCGTCCGCGTAATTCAGCATGACGCCGCCGTTGATGACGACGGGATCAACGCCCGCCTGTGTCAAAATGTGGCCGATCATGCCGGTCGTTGTCGTCTTGCCGCTGGTGCCGCCGACAGCGATGCCGTTGTGTTCGTGCAGAAAACCGGCCAGCACCTCCGCCCGTTTGACAATCGGAATGTTCAGTTGGCGCGCCTTGATCACGTCGGGAACGGTTTCCTCGATCGCCGACGACACGACCAAAGCGTCCGTCGTTTCATCCAAACCGCTGCCGTCCTGTTTAAACAGGTTGATGCCGTTTTTTTTCAAAAGGGCGAACTTTTCCGCGTTTTTTCCGGCGTCAAGAGAACGATCGGAACCGCCGATGTCGTCCCCTTTGTTTTTCAATGCCAACGCCAGCGCGCTCATCCCGCTGCCGCCGACACCGCAAAAAAAGTATTTCTTCATTCTCATCCCCCGTTTTAAAATCCGTTTCACGCCGCCTTTCGCGACAAAATTTATTTTTTTATATGTAAAAAAAGATAAATTAAGGTAAACTGTTTTCAACTTTTTTCCCTTTCCGGATACCTTAAAGGAGTGTTCCATGCGTTTTTGCCGTTTGCTTGCCCTTTCGATCGCTTTCGCCGGATGCGGCGTTCCGGCGCGCGCGCAGTACACGTCGAAATCGACGACGACGGCGACAACAACGCCGACAGCCGCCGCCAAACCCGCCGCGCCGACGAACCGCTACACTTCGTCAACGACCGCGGCAACGGCAAAGCCGGCGGTAAACCCGTACACGGGAAAAACGACGGCCACCACCCCAAAAACAACCGCCGTCAATCCTTACACGGGCAGAACGGCGACAACGACACCGGCCGCGCAGCAACAGCGTCCCGTTTTCCGTCCGCGGCCGCAACCCGTTTTGCCGGCAACCGGCGGGGATGACGACCTGCCGTCGTTTGACGCTTTGGAATCCAATCCCGCCGCCAAACCCGCGGCCGCCGCAACGGCGCAGGGATCAAACCTGCCGCCCCCGCCTCCGCCGCCCAAAGGGGAAATTTGGATTTACATCGCGGATTTCCAATACCGCGATTTGACGGGACTGACAATGAACTGCACGTGGAAACTGGTCACGCAAAATAAAACGAACGCCGACATTTCAAAATTGGAAATAAAATACTCTCTGATGGGGGACGAATTCCCGCTTTATATCGGCAAAATACCGTCCAACAAATCAAGCGTCGATATTCAGGGAATGTATTCGTCAAAATGCCCCGCGTTGACGCAGGTGAAACCGAAAGTCGAAGTCGTCACCTGCAAAATGGGATCGGTGTCCGGTCAGGATTGCGCGAAATACATCGTCGTCAAGTGATCCGGACGGTTTTCGGTGTTTTTCGCGCGCGTAATCATTCCGGTCTGCTGTTCTGTGATTTTAATGTCGTCCGCGTCCGCGGCGGACGAAATCATACAACTGACGCCGCCCGACGGCGCGCCGGAACAGGTTGAAACGGCGGACGACACAGCCGTTCTGTCCCCCGCCGACCAGTTCGCCTATACGCAGGTGTTCGCCCGTTTGGACGACAACGCCTATGAAGAAGCCGCCGTTTTAACGGACACCGTCGAGGACGGTTTGCTGAAAGGGTACGTTCTGGCGCAAACTTATTTGGCCGAAGGCGCGCAGCCGACGAAAAAGCAGCTGGGCGACTGGCTGAAAAAATACGCCGACCTGCCCGTCGCGGAACAGATTTACGATCTGGCCGCAAAGAAAAAAGCCCCTCTGCCGCGCAAAAAACCGACCGATCCGGCGGCGCACATGGCGGCAGGCGTCTGCACGTCGTTCCGAATCGCCGATCCGATTGATCTGGTGTTTTTCAAGCGCGCGTCTTACGTTCCCGAACCCGACCGGAAAAAAGTCCGCATGGGGATGCTGTATTTTTCATCGGCGATCCGCCACGGCAAAACTTTGGCGGCGAAGCTACATTTGAACGACCGGTACGTTAAAAAGCACCTGTCGCAAAAGGACCGCGACGATTCCCTGACGGCGTTGGCGTTCGCCTATTTTATCGACCGGCAAGATGAAAAAGCGTGGGAAACGATCAAAGAGCCGTTGAAGCGCGCGCAAAACCGCAATCCGACCGCACATTGGGTCGCCGGATTGACCGCGTTCCGCCTGCAAAAATGGGAAGAGGCGGAAACCGCGTTCAAAACGCTGGCCGCCCACCCAAAGGCGATCGCCACGCAAAAATCGGCGGCGGCGTTCTGGGCGACGCGCGTGATGATGAAGCGCGGAAAATACAAGGAAATCAACGCTTATTTACAGCAAGCGGCGACGGCGTCCCCGAATTTCTTTTACGGCATTCTGGCGCAGCGGGCTTTGGGTTGGCCGATCGGACATTCGTGGAAAAGCTCGTCGCTGGAAAAACCGGACATGGCCGCCGTTCTGGCCGAGCCCGCCGGACGCCGTGCCGTCGCATTGGTGCAGATCGGACAGATGGAGCTGGCGGAAAAAGAGTTGATCAAGCTTTACGCCGAACGCAAAAACCTGCGCAAACAGCTGCTGGCCTATGCGGAAACCGTCACGGAATACCCTGATTTGGGGATGCGGCTGTCCGCCCTGTCCGGCGAAATCGAAACGCCGGACGGCGACAACGCGCTGTTCCCCTATCCCAACTGGACGCCGACCAACGGGTGGCGGTTGGACAAGGCGTTGGTGTATGCTTTCGTGCGGCAGGAATCCTGCTTTAAAAACAAAGCGTTCAGCAAAGCCGGCGCGCGCGGCGTCATGCAGTTGATGCCCGGAACCGCGCGGTTGATGGCGCGGCGGTTGAAACAGCCCTATCAGCTGTCGCGGCTGCACAAAATCCCCTACAACCTGATGATCGGGCAGGAATTGATTCAAACGCTGCTGAATTACAAAGCGATCGACGGCAACCTGCTGATGACGATCGCGTCGTACAACTGCGGCCCCGGACGGACGGTCAAATGGCAGAAACGCGACGATTTCAAGGACGATCCGCTGATGTTCGTCGAAGCGATCCCGTCGCGCGAAACCCGCGGATTCGTTAAAAAAGTCATGGGGAATTACTGGATATACCGCAGCCTGTTCGGCAAAGACCTGTCGTCCATTGACGACGTTCTGGCCGGCAAATATCCCGTTTATAAACCGGAGGAATAAGCGTCCTCTTCAAACGCGGGCAGGGAAATGTCGTGCATGACCTTGCCCCAGATTTCGGCGGGCATTCCGCCGCCCGCGACTTTTTTCATCGCGGATTCGTCGTCGTTGCCCACCCAGATTCCCGCCGCGTAATCCTGCGTGTAGCCGACGAACCACGCGTCGCGGTAGTTTTGCGTCGTTCCCGTTTTCCCTTTCGCCAAAACGGTCGGGTTCGCCTTTTGCCCCGTGCCGCGCGCGATCACGTCGATTAAAACGGCGTCCAAATCGGCGATGTGCCGCGGATCGGTCAGCCGCGCCCGTCCGCCGTCCGTCCGTTCGTATAAAACGTTTCCGCTTGAATCCAAAATTTCGCGGATGCCGAACGGCGTCACCGCAAATCCCCCGTTCAACAACGAGGCATAGGCCGCGACGGCGTCGATCAGCCGCGTTTGGCACACCCCCAGCGCGATCGCGCCGTCGGCTTTGCAATCCGCGCCGACGATGCCGAATTTGCGCGCGGTTTTCAAAACGTTGCGCACCCCCGTTTTGATCGCCGTCGATACCGCCACCGTGTTCACCGAATGAACCAGGGCGTCGCGCAGGGATATGTTGCCGTAATACTTTCCGCCGGCGTTTTTCGGACTCCAGCCGTTCAAATACAGCGGTCCGTCCGTGACAATATCATCGGGAGCGGCGCCGTGTTCAAACGCGCTGAGATAGACGAACGGTTTGACCGCCGAACCGATTTGGCGGCGCGCTTCGACCGCGCGGTTGAACTGGCTGGCGCGGTAATCCTTTCCGCCCGTCATCGCCAACACCGCCCCGTCGGCGTCCATAACGGCGCCGGCGGCCTGCGTGACGTTCTTTTCCTTGGCCTGCGGGGAATTCAGCGCCGCTTTGATCTCTTTGTCCAAAATCGCCTGCTTTTCGGGATCCAGCGTCGTTTTCACAACGATGTCCCGCCCGATTCCGCCCAGATAGGCTTCGGCTTCGTCGGCGACCCAATCGGTGAAATAGTAAACGGACTTGTCGTTGTCCCGATCGGCCGCCGCGCCGGTTTCCGCGGCGTTCAAAGCCTTTTTGGCGGAAACGAAACCCGCCTTGACCATATTGGCCAGCACCAGACGGGCGCGCTTGTCGGCCGCCCGCGGATGCGTCAGCGGATTGTACCGCGTCGGCGCTTTGAGCAATCCGGCCAGCACTGCCGCCTGATACAGGGTCAGGTCTTTCGCCCTGACGCCGTAGTATTTTTGCGCGGCGGCCTCGATCCCGTACGTCCCCGCTCCGAAATAAACGCGGTTCAGGTAAACCGTCAAAATCTGATCCTTGGTCAGTTTGTGTTCCAGCCACAGCGACAGCAGCAGTTCCTGCACCTTGCGCTTCATCGTTTTTTCGGGGGACAGGAACAGGTTTTTGGCCACCTGCTGCGTCAGCGTGCTGGCGCCCTGCGCTTTGCGGCGTTTGACCAGATTAACGGCCGCGGCGCGGAAAACGGAACGCATGTCAACGCCCGAATGTTCGTAAAACCGCCGGTCTTCGGTCGCAATAACGGCCTGCGCCACATACGGGGGCAGGCGTTTCAAATCGACGGGGCGACCGTGCTGCGCCCCGTACGTCGCGATTTCGGAACCGTCTTGCGCCAAAACATACACTTTGGGCGCGCGGGTGTTTTTAACGGCCTTGTCCAAATCGGGCAGCGTCGCCGCGCAATAAAAAACGTACAGGAAAACAGCCGCCACAACCGCCAGACAGAATCGAATCGCCGTTTTATTCCGGCACAACGCCCGCAGCCGTCCGAGTCCTTTGGCCAACAACGGGGGAAGCTTGATTTTTCCCTTTTTCGGCGACTCGGCGGAAATTTTGCGCTTTGACGTTTTTTTCGATGTTTTTTTTGTCATTCGGGCAAAAGGGGTTACCATTTGTTAATAAAAGCGGAACACAATCAAAACATAGGCTTGAAGAGCTTAAAGCCGAGTTAAATTCAAGGGATTTTATCATGACAGCCGCGTTTTCAAATCAAAAGAAGCTTTCTTTGAATATAGACGCCCCCCTGTATTCCCTGCTGGAAAAACAGGCGGACGAAACGGGCGTCGGATTGAACGATTTCATCGCCCGATTGTTGACGGACGCGATGGACGACTGGTGCGATTATTGCGACACGCTGCGCCGCCTGTCGTCGGACGACGATCAGGTGCGACGCGTCTGCCTGAAATAAAGGATCACTTTCCGGCTTTGGCCAGATTTTTCACGGCGTAATCGGCGATGACCGCGCCGAAATCATTCAACAGCTTCCGTTCCGCAGCGACGACATCGGCGTATGTTTTGCCCGCCGGAACGCTCAGCGTCGTGCGCGCGCGGCGCATCAATTTGCCGGAATCCGTCATAACAGTCCACCATGCGTCCAAAACCGCCCGTCCGTCAAAGGACGCGTCGAAACGCAGCACCTCGACATACAGGCGGTAGGGGAACAAATCCCTGTTCATATTGATCTGTTTGGCCGCCGGATATCCCGCGCGCGCGCAAATCGCGTTGGCCAGAACGCGGGGAAAAACGTCCGCCGGCTGTTCCGCCCAGCGGTTGAATTCCGACGCCGTCAGCGTCACGTCGTCCGCCTGACGGATGACGATTTGCGGTTTGTCCAGATAGTTCGGCATGAAAACGGGTTCGATCCCGATCAAAATCCGGTTCGCGTCCGTCGAAACGACGCTTTGTTCCGGCACGGTGCCGTCGTCCAAAACGTAAAACGTGGACGGTTTGCTGAACCCGCAGGCCGACATCAGCGCCGCCGCCGCGGCCAACATTAACAAACGTTTCATCGCACTCCTCCTTTTCCTCTGATCAAAGCTTCGGGATGACGTTCCAGATAATCCGCCCAGTTGCGCATGGATTGCGCCGCGGCGCTGAAATCACGCAGCATTTTGTTCAAATCCATCATCGTTCTGGAATCCTCGTCAAACGAATTCAGCGCGGATTCCGTTTTCTGCGCGACCTGCGACAGCGAATGCGTCAACGCCGAAACGTCTTTCATCACGGCGGGTGTTTCCCGATTGATCGACTTGATCAGCGTGTCGGCTTCGGTCAGCATGGCGTTCATATTCAAAACCACTTGGCGCAAAGGCAGTTTCTGCAGGGTTTGAAGGAAAGCTTCGCCCGTGGACGGCAGGGTCGGAATTTCGATCATTTTCGGATTGTGCCTGTGCAAAACAACCTCCGTATCGGGGGAATAATACCCCAGCCCGATCATCATCTGTCCCGTCAGCAGGCTGGAATTTTCCAGCTTCGCGCGCAATCCTTTGGCAATCATCTTGTCAGTCAGTTCGCGAATGTCGTCTTTGTTCATGCGTCCCGCGTGTTTGACGATAAAACTTTTTTCGTTTATTTCGATATAAACGGGAATGTGGATTTCCATTGTATCTACGTCCGTTACCAGCGAAATCCCGATCACGCGGCCGATCGGAACGCCGTTGAACACGACGGGGGAACCGACGTTCAACCCTTTGATCGACCCTTGGAAATACATGACGTATTTCATGGAACGCGAAAAAAACGCGTCCCGATTGATCAACAGAAACGTGGCGATGAAAATGAAAAACGCCGTTAAAATGAAAATGCCGACGGTTCTGGGGTTTGCCTTTTGCATCATTGTTCTTCCCTTATTTTTTGCCGCGCGTTAAAAAATGTTCCAACGTTTCGTTCGGCGGATTTTTCAGCAATTCGTTCGGATTGCCGCGCGCGATCACCGTTTTCGTGCGCGCGTCCAGATAAATCGAGTTGGTGCCGATCGCGAAAATCGACGGCAGTTCGTGCGTGACCATGACAATCGTCGTGTGCAGATTTTCCCTGATCTGCAGAATCAGGTCGTCCAAATTCTTGGAACTGATCGGATCCAGCCCCGCCGACGGTTCGTCAAAAAACACGATTTGCGGATCCAGTGCCAGCGCCCGCGCCAATCCCGCGCGTTTTTTCATGCCGCCGCTGATTTCCGCGGGATAATAGTTTTGAAATCCGCCCAACCCCACCAAATCGAGCTTTAAAGCGACCATATCCTTGATTTCCGCAGGGGTCAGCGACGTATATTGTTCCAGCGGCATCGCAACGTTTTCCGCCAAAGTCATTGACGACCACAGCGCGCCGCTTTGGTACAAAATGCCCGCCTTGCGCATCAACGCATCGCGGTCGGCCTTTGTCGCGCCGTTGCCCCAAAACGGTTTGCCCGCGAATGTTTCCGTTCCTTTTTCAGGGGCTTTCAACCCCGTCAAAACGGTCAGCAGCGTGCTTTTGCCGCATCCGCTGCCCCCCATGATGATGAACACGTCCCGTTCGTTCACGGTGAAATCGACATCGTGCATGATGACGTTTTCGCCATAGGCGACGGTCAATCCCTTGATTTCCAAAAAAGGTTTCGTCATGACGCTACGCCCCGCACATGCTGAATATGACGGTCAGAACGGCTGTCGCGACCGTCATCCACACGATCGAACTGACGACGGCGGCCGTCGTCGCCGACCCGACGGCCGACGCGTTGCGGCCACAGGTGATGCCTTGATAGCATCCGCACAGCGCGATGATCACGCCATATACCGCCCCGTGGACGATCCCGATGACGATGTTGCGCATCGTCAGAGAGTTCAGCGTCATTCTGAAATAATCGTCCGGCGACAGTCCCAACATGAACACACCGACGAAACCGCCGCCCATAATGCCCATAAAATCAGCGTAAACCGTCAACAGCGGCATCATCAAAGACAACGCCAGAACGCGCGGAAAAACCAGAAAATCGAACGGGGACACCCCCATAGTTTCCAACGCGTCCACCTCTTCGTTCACGCGCATCGACCCCAGCGTCGCCGCATAGGACGCCCCCGTCCGGCCGGCCATGATGACGCCCGTCATGATCGCCCCCATCACGCGTGTGACGGATATGGCGACCAGACTGGAAACATAGATTTCCGCGCCGAACATTTTCAACTGGATCGATCCGACAAACGCCAGAATCAGCCCGATCAGGAAACAGATCAGGGACACGATCGGAAAAGCCCCCGCCCCCGCGGCCTGAATTTCCGCCAAAACGTCTTGTTTACGCACGACCGCGCGATGTGTCGCGAAACGCAGGGCGGCGGCGTAAGTCCTGCGCGAAAAATCCCACGCTTTTCCGACCGACGACCGGCATTGCAACGCCGTTTCCCCCAGCCAGACCAGAAAATCCCGCGGGCGGCGCGCCGGACGGGCATCCGTATGTTCAGGAACGGCGAACGCCAGATCCAGCAGGGATGGCACGCCGTCGGGAAAATCCGTCAGCGTGTATGCGACATTGTTTTTTTTGCACAGGGACAGCAATCGCACCAAAAACGCGATCAGCCGACTGTCCCAATCCGTAATTTCCGCGCCGTTCAAAACCACGCGGCGGAAAGCGGGACGTTCAAACGCCGCGACGACGGCGGCGCGTCCGGCGCAATCGGCGCGCCAGTCCCCCGACAGTCGCAACTGCGCGGAACCCTCCGTTTTGTCCGTATTCAATATGGCGGTGGCAGACATCGCATTCCCCTATTGTTCGGCCAAAGTTTGAAAATCCAGCGGCGTCAACCCGTACTGCCGGATCAGATGCTTTATGATATCAGGATATTTGAACGGCTTGTAGGGAAAATTTATTAACAAATTGGCTACGGAATACCCCCGCATGGGGCTGTTCGTACGGCGATACCGGTCGCGCGCCGCGCGATAGTTTTTCAAATACCCATTCGTATTGATATAATAAATCTGACTGATCACGGCGTCATACAGGGAATCGAACGTCTTTATTTTGTATTGAGGTCCCTCTTTCTGTTCCTCGTCGGGATCAACGCCGTTGCCGTCCCAGTCGCGCTGGTTGAAAACGGCGTTATGTTCGCGGGCGTAGCGACTGGTGCCGAAACCGGAATCCTGCGCCGCCATCGCCAGCAGCAGCGTCGGCGTCACGCCGTCAACGCGTTCCAGCAAAGCGGTGAACAGCGTTTCAAGGTCGTCGGAATCCTTGACATCGTACCGTTTGACCCACTCGTCCAATTCGCGCATGGACTGTTCCGTCAAATCGCCCGCGTCGTCGAATTCGCGTTTCAGGCGCAGCACCTGTTCACGTTCGACGGCCAGCGTTTCGTTCGCCCTTAAAACGACGGGCAGCATCATTTCAAAAAACAACGCCGGACGGACTTCGTCGAATTTTTCACGGTTGAAATCACGCGGCACGGATTGGACGAACAGGCGCGGCACGGGGCTTTCCCCGTCCAGACAGCGCGCCATGTCGTACCCGTGTTTTTTGAAAACCGCCTGCATCTGTGCCGTGGAAATCGGCGGAACAAACATTCCCTGCGGCGTTTTTTTCACATCCGGAACTTTGATCAGCAGTGACAGAACGGCCGCCGCGATCCCGATCGACAAACAAAGAAGACCTATGCGCTTTTTATTCATTTTCCACCGGTTGAATCTGTTGAATCATATCCGACAAAGCCGTTTGCGCGCGCTGCAAATAAAATCCCAGCCCCAACAGGTGGTTGGGCGCGAATTGCGTTTCCGCCGATCCGTTAACGACGAACATCGGCTGAATCGCCAAAGCTTTTTTCAACGCGGCCATGGCCGTTTCCCATTCGCCCGCGACCGCTTCGTTTGAAAAGGCTTCCTTGAAATCGTTTTTCAAATCACGCAGGGTCAGGAAATAGACGTATATCCGCCCTTTGACGGTGTAAAAATCGTTGTCGGCGGCCATGTCGAACATTTTTTTGTCCCCTTTCGCGATCCGGACATCCAGCGTCGCGACGCCGTCCCGCATATCCCGAACCATGCCCGCCAAAACGGTTTTCAGCGCGGCGGGGGACGCGTCGAACAGCGCGGTTTCCTGCGCGACATCGGCGGTGTAGGCCGAAATCAGGTTTTTGGCCGTGCGGTATTTTTTCACCGACGACACGGCCGGTTTCCAACCGGAAACGTGCCAGACATCCGCGGGATATCCGGCCGCCTCCGCCGCCCGTTCAAGCGGTTCGGGCGCGCCTTGCGCCTGTGAAAAAGCGGCGATAACCGCGTGAACACCCCGCATCACGCCCGTTTGAAACGACGGCATATTGTCCAGAACGGAGGTCGGAAAGAAAAACGGCAGGTTCGGCGTATAGACGTTCTTTTCCGTTTCGCGCGCGATCAGACTTGCCATCGTGTCCAGCGCGCGGGTGCGGTCTTCCGCCGCGGTTTCGCCGAAACGCGGGTTCAGGTCGATCCGGTTGTACAACAGCGCGCCGGCGGGATAGTACAGCACCATGAAAGCGAACGCGCCGCCCAGCACCCAATGCCACCACTTTACGACAAAGGAAACGATTTCGTTTTTGGCGTTGGCGGCCGCTTCGGCGTCCGTGGTCAAAAACAGCTTGAATTTCCCCCACAGCAGGCCGGCCGTTTTGAAAAACGGCGCCGTTTCGTCCGTTCCGCCGTTTTCCGCGCTTTCCCGTTTACGGAAAAACGCCTTTACGGAATGTTTAGTTTGCTGTTCGTTTTCTGCCATTCCCCGCCCCTGTTTTTATAAAATCCGGTGTGTTTCATTCAAAATAACACGGACTTTCCGGCAAGGAAAATTTTTTTTGAAAAAATACACGCGCCCCGCTTGCGAAACAAAATCCCCCCGCCTATATAAGGGTTTCGAGAAATGCCGCCATGCGGCAGGGTTTACAAGGAAAAGAGGTTTTATTTATGGGAAAAGTAATTGGTATTGACTTGGGAACGACAAATTCCTGTTTCGCCATTATGGACGGTAAAGACGCCCGCGTGATCGAAAACGCCGAAGGCGCCCGCACAACGCCGTCAATGGTCGCTTTCACGCAAAGCGGAGAACGCTTGGTCGGCCAGTCCGCCAAACGTCAGGCCGTCACCAACCCCGAAGGCACGTTCTTCGCGATCAAACGTTTGATCGGCCGCCGCTTTACCGACAAACAGGTCGAAAAAGCGAAATCGTTGGTTCCCTATCACATCATCGCCGGTGAAAACGGCGACGCGTGGGTTGAAGCGTACGATAAAAAATACGCCCCCAGTCAGGTTTCCGCGTTCATTTTGCAGAAATTGAAAGAAGACGCCGAAGCTTTCTTGGGCGAACCGGTGACGCAGGCCGTCATTACGGTTCCGGCTTATTTCGACGACTCTCAGCGTCAGGCGACCAAGGATGCGGGCAAAATCGCGGGGTTGGAAGTCCTGCGCATCATCAACGAACCGACGGCGGCCGCGCTGGCCTACGGTTTGGATAAAAAAGCCAACGGCACGATCGTCGTGTACGATTTGGGCGGCGGCACGTTCGACGTTTCCGTTTTGGAAATCGGCGACGGCGTGTTTGAAGTCAAAGCCACCAACGGCGACACGTTCCTGGGAGGCGAAGATTTTGACGCGCGCATCATCAACTATCTGGCCGACGAATTCCAGAAAGAACAGGGCATCGACCTGCGTAAGGACAAACTGGCTTTGCAACGTTTGAAAGAAGGCGCCGAAAAAGCCAAAATTGAACTGTCCTCGGCGCAGCAGACTGAAATCAACCTGCCGTTCATCACGGCAGACGCAACGGGTCCGAAACACCTGAACGTCAAACTGACCCGCGCCAAAATGGAATCGCTGGTTGAAGATTTGCTGGAACGCACCAAAGCCCCGTGCGAAAAAGCGTTGAAAGACGCGGGATTAAAGGCTTCCGACATTGACGAAGTGATCTTGGTCGGCGGGATGACCCGTATGCCCAAAGTTCAGGAAATCGTCAAGGAATTCTTCGGCCGCGAACCGCACAAGGGCGTCAACCCCGACGAAGTCGTCGCTTTGGGCGCGGCGATTCAGGGCGGCGTTTTGAAAGGCGACGTCAAAGACGTTCTGTTGCTGGACGTGACCCCGCTGTCGCTGGGTATTGAAACGCTGGGCGGCGTGTTCACGCGTCTGATCGACCGCAACACGACCATTCCGACGCGCAAATCGCAGGTGTTCTCGACCGCTGAAGACGGACAGACCGCCGTCACAATCCGCGTGTTCCAGGGCGAACGCGAAATGACCGCCGACAACAAACTGCTGGGTCAGTTCGATCTGGTCGGCATTCCCGCCGCGCCGCGCGGCATGCCGCAAATCGAAGTCACGTTCGACATCGACGCGAACGGCATCGTCAACGTGTCCGCCAAGGATAAAGCTACGGGCAAGGAACAGACGATCCGCATCCAGTCGTCCGGCGGTTTGAGCGAAGCCGACATCGACAAGATGGTCAAGGACGCCGAAGCCCACGCTTCCGAAGACAAAAAGAAGAAAGAAGCCGTTGAAGCCAAGAACAAAGCCGAAAGCTTGATCCACGCGACCGAAAAGAACTTGAAGGATCTGGGCGACAAAGTGTCCGCCGCTGACAAGGAAAAGGTCGAAGCCGACATCAAGGCTTTGCAGGGCGTCATGGAATCCGGCGATGTCGCGGCGATCAACGCGAAATGCGACGCGTTGATGCAGTCTTCGATGAAAATCGGCGAAGCGCTGTACAAAGCGCAGCAAGAGGCCGCTTCGGCCGGCGCGCAGGCGTCCGCGGGCGAATCCTCGGCTGAATCCAAACCCGACGAAGGGGTTGTCGATGCCGATTTTGAAGAAGTCAAAAAAGACTGATTCCTTGTAAACAACGACCGTTCGGAAGGCTCTCGCCCTCCGGACGGTTTTTCCGTGTTTGATTGAAAGCTGAAAAAATCATGGCCAAGCAAGATTATTATGAACTTCTGGGTGTCGAAAAAACGGCGACCGACGTTGAAATCAAAAAAGCGTACCGCGCTTTGGCGATGAAATACCACCCCGACCGCAATCCGGGGGACAAGGATGCCGAGCTGAAATTCAAAGAGGTCACGGAAGCTTATGAAATCTTGAAAGACGGCCAGAAACGCGCCGCCTACGACCGGTACGGCCACGCCGCATTTTCTCAGGGCGCGGGCGCCGGAGGGTTCGGCGGCGGATTCGGCGGGTTCAATTTCGGATTCGGCGGCGGAAACGCCGGCGGCTTCGGCAGCATTTTCGAAGATATCTTCAACGAATTCATGGGCGGCGCGGCCGGACGCGGGCGCGCGCAGCAATCGGCCGGACGGCGCGGGGCGGATATCCGCTACGATCTGGAAATTTCGCTGGAAGAGGCTTTTTCCGGATTGAAAAAGGAAATCGAAATCCAGACCGCCGTCCAATGCGACGAATGCGGCGGCACGGGCGCGGAAAAAGGATCGAAAGCCGAAACCTGCGACATGTGCCACGGCACGGGACGCGTGCGGCGGCAGGCCGGATTCTTTATCGAAGAACGCCCTTGCCCGACCTGTCACGGAACGGGGCAAGTCATTAAAAACCCGTGCAAAAAATGCAAGGGAACGGGCAAGGTTTCGCAGAAAAAAACGCTGGAAATCAACATTCCGGCGGGCATTGATTCCGACAACCGGATGCGTCTGTCCGGTCAGGGCGAAGCCGGCGCGAACGGCGGACCGAACGGGGATCTGTACATCTTCGTCCACGTCAAACCGCACCCGATTTTCAAACGCGACGGGGCGGATCTGCATTGCGACATTCCGGTGTCGATGACGACGGCCGCGCTGGGCGGAACGATCGAAATCCCCTGCATCGACGGCACAAAGGAAAAAGTCACCGTTTCCGCCGGAACGCAAACGGGCGAAGAAGTCCGTCTGCGCAAAAAGGGAATGTCCGTCCTGCAAAGCAAAAGCGTCGGCGATCTGTTTGTGCGATTCAAGGTCGAAACCCCGACAAAGCTGACCGCAAAACAAAAGGAACTGCTGAAACAGTTTGACACGGAAAGCGCGGATAACAACCCGGAATCCGCCGGATTTTTCGAAAAACTGAAAGACATGCTGAAAAAAGCGGGATGAAAAACCGCCGCTTTTGAAAATCCGCCCTTATCCGGCCAGTTTTTGAATAAACGCCGCGGCGTCCAATTCCAAACACGCCGCGATATCCAAAAATTCGACGACATCCAACCGCCGTTCGCCGTTTTCGTATTTGGAAACGTATGATTGCGGCTTGTTCAGCCGTTTTGCCAGTAAAACCTGCGTGATTCCGCGATCTTTCCGTTCTTGCACCAACAAATTCAGGAACAGTTTATAGCGGTCTGTAAAAACCGATTTCGTCATGCTTTCATCCCCGTCTGTTGACAAGGATAAAATCCCGTTATAGGATATCCCAAATTAGGATATTTTCTGAAAGGCGGAAACGGCGATGCACAGATCGATATGGTACAGAATCAAAAAGCATTTCGATCTGCTTCCTTTGCCGCCATCGGCTGTTTTTTCTGCCGTTTTGCAAAAAAAGAACGCATTGTCCCGTATGAAAGACACCGTTGAAACGCTTGTCGTCGGATCGTCGCACGGCAAAAACGGATTTCACGCGATAAACAACGAATTTAATTTTTGCATAACTTCGCAAGATCTTTATACCGGATACGAAATTTATAAGAAATACGCGGACTTGAAAAATTTAAAAACTGTCATCCTTTTTTATTCCGTTTTTTCTCCGGGGTTTGAGGAAGAAATGACAAACGATCATATTGCCCCCGTTTTATATAAAATGATCCTGAACATTCCGTACCGTTATCCGGAACGGTACAATTATAAAAAAATTGAAAAAAAGCTAGCAAAAAGCTTGAGCAACATTCTTTTTGACAACACGGATGCCTGTAGCAGCTTTGATGCCCGCGGCAATTACGATTACAGTGTTTTTTGCACCAACGCCGATGCAAAAGAAAGGGCGGATGGACATTTAAAAAACAACGCGCGCGAAAACCGCCAGACGAAATATGTCGCCGAAATGCAAAAGCTGGCCGAAGAACGCGGCCACGCCCTTGTCGTCGTCATTCCGCCCGCCCGTTCAGATTATATGCGATATATGCCGCCCTGCGAAACGGTGTTCAAGGATTTGTTCGCCCTGAAAAACGTTCGTGTTCTCAATTATTTCGGCAATCCCGATTTTTCGGATGACGATTTTGGCGACACGGATCATCTGAATTTGCAAGGCGCGTTGAAACTAAGCGGCTTTATCCGCGATGCGTTAGGTTTTAACGCCCGTTAAACGATAAACGCCTAGCGTCACACGATCCGCGCTGTATGAAAAAGTTTATCGTGTTGTTACGAAGTAACTTCGCCTCTTTCGCGATTACCGGTTGGAAAACGTCCGGATTTCGTTTAAAATAAAGGGAAAATTTTTCAATCACGAAAGGGCTTTGCGATGAAAATAGGCGTGACGGGTTGTGCGGGCAGAATGGGCAAAATGCTGATGTCCCGCGTGTTGACACACAACGGGTGCGAATTGGCGGGCGGATCGGAACGCCGCGAAAGCGGGTTCATCGGCCGCGATCTGGGCGAAGTTCTGGGCGGCCGGACAATGGGCGTCGCGGTGACGGCCTATCCGTTCGAGCTGTTCAACGCCGTGGACGCCGTGTTGGATTTCACCGCGCCCGCCGCGTCGGTCGAACACGCGAAAATCGCCGCCGAAACGGGCAAGATTTTGATCGTCGGCACGACCGGATTGAACGCCGAACAAACGGACGTTTTGAAAAAATGCGCCGAAAAAACCGTCATCGTCGCCGCCCCGAACATGAGCGTCGGCGTCAATTTGCTGTTCGCTTTGGTCAAACGGGCGGCCGCCGTTCTCGACCCCTCTTACGACATTGAAATCGTCGAAATGCACCACCGCAACAAAGCCGACGCGCCGTCCGGAACGGCGTTGGGATTGGGGCGCGCCGCCGCCGAAGGACGGCAGGTCGCTTTGGACGACGTGGCGCGTTACGAACGTCACGGCATCATCGGCGCGCGTCCGGCGGGCGAAATCGGTTTTGCGGCGTTGCGCGGGGGCGACGTGGTCGGCGATCACACCGTCATATTCGCCGGCGCGGGCGAACGCGTCGAATTGACGCACAAGGCCGCGTCCCGCGAAATTTTCGCCGACGGCGCGATCAAAGCCGCGTTGTGGGCGCAGGACAAACCCGCCGGCCTTTACACGATGCAAGACGTTTTGGGGCTGTAAAAATGCCGCTTGAACTGACGGTTTACGGGGACGCTCTGGCCGAAAATTTCCGCCGGATGCAACGGTTTCGCCCGAAATCGGAAATCGCGGCGGTGGTCAAAGCCAATGCCTACGGTTTGGGATTTGAAAACGTCGTTCCCGCTTTGACACTGGCGGGGTGTAAAACGTTCTTCGTCAATCGGTTCGACGAAGGCGACGCCGTGCGCCGTTTGGCCGCGAACGCGCGTATTTTTGTGCTGGACGCCTTGATCGGCGGCGACACGCCCGCGGATTACGCGGCGCACGGACTGATCCCCGTTTTTTCAACGATCGAGGCTTTGGCGCGGTTTCCCGAAGAAAAAGACATCGCGGTGCGTTTGGACACGGGATTCAACATGGCGGGATTGAACGCGTTTGACGAACCGGCCGTCATGCGCGCTTTGGACGGGCGGAACGTCAAATTCCTGATGTCGCATCTGGCCTGCGCGGAACGGCCGGACAGCCCGAAAAACCGGCGGCAGCTCGACCTGTTTTCAAAATACGCCGCCCTGTTCCCCGATGCGGAAAAAAGCTTGGCCGCGTCGTTCGGCGCCGCTTTGGGCGAAGAATACTGTTTCGATGTCATCCGGTCGGGCGCGGCGTTGTACGGATCCGGCGCGGGACAAAAAAACGTTGCGCGCTTAAGTGCCGAAATCGGATGGGTGCGCCGGTTCGACGCGGGGGAAAGTCTGGGATACAACGACGAATGCGTTTTGCGAAAACCGGCCGTCGTCGCCACCGTTCTGGCCGGATCGGGCGACGGAATCGCGCATAAAAAAGGATGCTTCGTCGATTATAGGGGGACTTTGCTGCCGGTGTTGGCCGCCCCCGCGACAAACTATCTGTCCGTTGACGCGACCGCCGCCGCCGACCAAATCAAAGTCGGGGAAAGCGTCGATTTGTTCAACGAAAACTACACTCCCGACCGGTTGGCCGCCGACGCCGGAACGGGGATCGGCGCCGACGTTTTGATCAGGTTGAACGTTTAGCCATATTGCTTCGCGCCGACATTTCGGTTTTGATAAAAGCATGATGATTGATTTGAACGCTTTATTAAAACTGACCTACGGCCTGTACGTCGCCGGTGTTGAAAACGGCGGACGGTTCGGCGGATGCGTTGTTGACGCCGTCATGCAAATGACGGATGACACGTTGGCGATATGTTGCAACAAAAAAACGCAAACGCGCGAATTCATCGCGGAAAGCGGCCGGTTTTCCCTGTCCGTCCTGTCGAATGAAACGGATCCTTTCGTGATCGGAAACTTCGGATTCCAATCAGGGCGCGACGCCGACAAATGGGCAAAAATCCCGCACCGCGTTGAAAACGGACTGCCCGTTTTGAACGGCGCGGCGGCGTACTTGTTCTGCCGCGTTGCGGAAACAAAGGATTTGGGATCGCACACCCTGTTTTTATGCGCGATCGAAGCGGCCGAAAACGGACAGGGCGAAGCGCTCAGCTACACTTTGTACAGAAAAGAATGGAAAGAACGGGTCGCCGCCGCGTTCAAGGCGGGAAAACCGGTTCAAGACACGAAAGGAAAAGCGATGACTAAATGGGTTTGCACGGTTTGCGGTTACGAATACGAGGGCGACACGCTGCCCGCGGATTACACTTGCCCCGTTTGCGGCGTCGGCGCCGACCAGTTTGAAAAGATCGAAGACAAAGCCGCGAAAACAAAAGCGAAAACGCCGGAAAAGCGGGTATGTTCCGTATGCGGCCACGTTTATGACAGCGAAACGCCTTTTGACGAATTGCCGGACGATTACACTTGTCCCGTGTGCCACCACCCCAAAAGCGCGTTTGTCAAAAAATAACAGCCTGCGCATTTGACGAAAAGCACTTTTCCGTTCAAACAGCGAAAAAGTGCTTTTATCATTATCGCTTTATGAAAATGGTCCGCGTCACCATTAAGATCATGACCGCTTTTTTCAATATTTCCCCGAAAGACGCCTTCATTTTTCCCCCGCAATCGTTGATTTTTAAATATTTTGAAACAAGGAAACGAACCTGTCAATCGGCTGTAAAGTATATCGCGCTATAAATTTGACTTTATACCGTTATCGCGGCGGCAGAGCATTTGACAATTATCAGCCGTTGTATGTCCGCCTTTGCTCCACGGGACGATATGGTCGCCCTGCATTTCCTTAAAATCGAAATGTTTGTTGCATTTGGGGCAGATTCCTTTTTGCCGTTCGTAAGCTTCGCGTTTCATTTTGTCCGAAAAAGCGCGCAAGCTTAGTTTCCGTTCGTCGCCCGACAGCAGATATTCGTAAATTCCTTTTTTGTTGGAAACGTCTTCATCTTCCATTAAATCGGCGATTTTCGGTTCGAAATCCCCAAAGTTTTGTGTGCCGAACGAGTTATATAGCCGCCCCCAGTCGATTCCTTTCATTTCCTTGCGATATATCGGGAAGACCGCTTGAACCCAAGCGATGACTCTTTGAAAATACAACCACAATTCGGTAGCGTTCGGGGCGTTTTGATGTTGCGCCATGTATTCTTCGATATTGTTCGCGCTAATCCAGCGCAACGCCGTTTCCAAATAATCCTGCCGGATCGGCGTGCCGTTCATATACTTGTTTGCCAGACCGTAGGCGGGACAGCCGCTTTTACTGAAATAACGCTTAGCGTCGGTCAGCCAAGTTCCCGTGTAATTGGCGTTGCGCAGTTCCTGATCGGTCAGTTCTTCGCCACGGATGTTGATCGTTTTAAACCAGTCCAGCCGTTCTTTGTCATTGCCGGTGCAGACGTAAATCATCAGCGAGTAATCCAGTATTTGATTTTTTTCCGTTTCCGTCAGATTGTGAAAATATTTGCTGTTAAACGAGTAATCCCCGTTGGCGTAGGCGCACAGGCTCAGCGTTCTTTGCTGTCCGTCCAGCAGTTCAAAAGTGCCGTCGGCATTTTTCGACCAGTACATCACGTTCAGCGGAAAGCCCTTGAAAACCGTTTCGATGACTGCGTTTCGCTTTTTGTCGTCATAGACGAATTCGCGCTGATACGGCGGGCGGATGTTCAGTTTTCCGCTGTATCCGACGATGCCGTTTTCGTCATTGTTTCGATAGCCGTTGAAAACATTGCGGACGGTGATTTGATGCAATTCGATTTTCATTGTTTTTTCCTTTTGATTAAAACTCTTGAAAACGTAAATTTTCCTCGAATAGATAAATCTTTTCCGTCATTTCCTTTTCTAAAACTGATGATTTCAAATTGTTTCGGATTGTACTTATCCAAAAAGCTGAGCGGTACGCCCATTACTCCGTCATAATCCATCGGAATTTCATTTGTTTTATCAACGTTGATTGCGTCGTAATTGTCATATTTCGGATATTCGGCGGGGGAGTATTTTTTATATAAAATCAATTCTTCGTTACGTTTTGTCGTTTCTATGTTCGTGAACCAAGAAACATTCCCGATATTATTCGCATATTTTTTTCCATCTTTTCCTATAGAAATCAATTTTCCTTGATAATCATCGGGAACTTGAAAAGTTTTAACCTTTGGAGTGTATCCCACCCAAATTTTGTTATCTTTGACTAATGGAAAAATTTCACGATAACCTAAAGCCGTTTTACATCCTATAACGACGAATTTCTTTTTGTATTCAATCAGTTGAGAAATATATTCCCGAAACAGCGAAAACGGCGGATTTGTTACGACAACATCGGCTTGTTTTAACAGCTCGACACATTCGGCTGAACGGAAATCACCGTTTTCCTCCAAAACGCTTAAAGTGTTTTTTCCGTTTTTTATCAGATATTCGACATCGGACAAATCGACCGCGCCGTCGTTGTTCGCATCAACGACTTCCGTGATTTCGATTTTATACGCTTTTTTGCCGTTCATTCTGTCAAACAACGGCAGTTCCCGCCCCATAACGGGCGATGCCGAATAACAGGTCGCAATCAGCTTTTTCAGCTTCAAAAAATTGAAGTTCATCGCGAAATATTTAAAGAAATTGCTTTCATACGGATCGTCGCAGTTGCAGAAAACAGTTTTCCCGTTGAAAAAGCTCCGATAATGTTTCAGTTCGTTTTCTATATCGGACAGTTGCGTATAATATTCATCGTTCCCGTTGTGTTGCGCTTGATGCAGCTTTGCGTTTCCCGTTGCTTTAGCCATAAAAAAATCCCCGTGAACCGCCTGAAAAGCGGCTCGGGGAGTTAGCAAATCTACCATTATCGAAGATTCTCGTGCCCTTTAAAGTTATCCGATTCAAATCGGGACTTCTGAACATACGGCAAAAGCTCCCCGAACATCGGCAGGATGTCAGGGATATTTTTCCGTATTGCAGGCGCAAAACGGTTAACGGCGCAATATCTTGCGTCGGATAATGGTAAGACTTGCTACAGTCCCGCGCCCGCTAAGGCACTTTCCGCGCGGACAAATTCCGCGCGAACACAATCAGGATACCCGAAAAACACGCAAAAGAAAAGCGGCAAAATCAATGCCACTTTCCGTCGCAATTTTTCAATTCACTGCTTCAATGATTTAAGGTACCCAAAAACCGCCGTCACCGCCGCGGGAGTGACGCCCGAAATCCGCGACGCCGCGCCCAATGTTTCGGGGCGGACTTTGTTCAGGCGCATGACGACTTCGTTCGACAGGCCGCCGATCTTTTTATAGTCGATGTCGGCGGGGATTTTCATCGCCTCGTCCTTTCTGAACGCCGCGATGTCGGATTCCTGCCGCTGCAGATAGCCGCGGTATTTCGCTTCGATTTCCAGCTGTTCGACGACATCCTTGCGCGTGTTTTTCAGCTGCGGCCACACGTCCGCCAGCCTGTTCCAGTCGATTTCCCCGTATGCCAGCAAATCGAATCCGTTTCTGCGCGATCCGTCCTTGTTGACATCAAATCCCAGTTTTTCCAATTCCTTGGGCGTGCCGCCGATTTCGTTCAGTTTTTGGCGCGCTTCGGTCAAAGCGGCGACTTTTTCATTAAAGCGGCGGCGGCGTTTTTCCCCGACGCATCCGATGTCGATCCCCTTTCGCGTCAGGCGCATATCGGCGTTGTCCGAACGCAACAGCAACCGGTATTCGGCGCGCGAAGTGAACATACGGTAAGGTTCGTCCACGCCTTTGGTCGTCAGATCGTCGATCATCACGCCCAAATAGGCGTCCGCGCGATCCAATGTGAATTCCCGATCCGACCCCGACGCTTTCAACGCCGCGTTCACCCCCGCCAGCAGCCCCAGCGCGGCGGCTTCCTCGTATCCCGTCGTGCCGTTCAGCTGACCCGCCACGAACAGCCCCGAAACCTTTTTCGTTTCAAGGGTCGTGCGCATTTCCAGCGGGTCGATGTAGTCGTATTCAATCGCGTATCCGGGGCGGATGATGCGGACGTTTTCCAGCCCTTTGATCGAATGGATCATCGCGTCCTGCACGTCGGCGGGCAAAGACGTGGAAATCCCGTTCGGATAGACCGTGTCGTCGTCCAAACCCTCGGGTTCCAAAAAGACATGGTGCGAATCCCTGTCGGCGAATTTGACCAGCTTGTCTTCGATACTGGGGCAATAGCGGGGGCCGACCCCTTTGATCTGGCCGGAAAACAGCGGCGCGCGGTGCATATTGGCGCGGATGATGTCGTGCGTCGTTTTGTTCGTCGCTGTGATGTAACACGCGATTTGCGGCGTCGTGATTTTGTCGTCCAGGAACGAGAACGGTTCGGGGTTTTCGTCGCCCTCCTGCCGCTGCAGGATGTCGTAATTGATCGTTTTGCCGTCCAGACGCGCCGGCGTTCCCGTTTTCAGCCGCCCGACGCGCAGCCCCAGACGGATCAGAAAATCGGACAGGTGTTCGCAGGAGATGTCCCCGACGCGCCCGCCGACCGTTTTTGTTTCCCCGACGTGCATCAGCCCGTGCAGGAAAGTTCCCGCCGTCAAAACGACCGCGCCCGCCGTGAACGCCCTGCCGTCCGCCGTCGTCACGCCCGTGACGGAAACGGGGTTTTCACGGTAAAGCAAGCCTTCGACCGCGCCTTCCTCAACCGTCAGGTTTTCGTAATTCAGCAGTTCCGCCTGCATCGCCTGACGGTAAAGTTTCCTGTCCGCCTGCGTGCGCAGCCCCTGCACCGCGGGGCCTTTGGAGCTGTTCAGCATACGGAACTGGATGCCGGCCTTGTCCGCGACGCGCCCCATCACGCCATCCAAAGCGTCGATTTCGCGCACCAGATGCCCTTTGCCCAGCCCGCCGATCGCCGGATTGCACGACATTTCGCCGATCGTCGCGATTTTGTGCGTCAACAGCAGGGTTTTCGCCCCCATGCGCGCCGCCGCCGCCGCCGCTTCGCACCCCGCGTGACCGCCGCCAACAACTATTACGTCAAAAGTGTCCGTCATTTACTTTCCTATGCAAAAATCTTTGAAAATCAAATCCAGCAGCTCTTCGACCTGCACCCGCCCCGTGATTTTGCCCAGCGACCGCATCGCCATGCGCAGATCTTCGGCCGTCAATTCCTGTTCCGGCGCGTTCAAAGCCGAACGCAGGTCGGCGACGCAATCCCGCAGCGCTTCGCGGTGGCGCAAACGCGTCAGGGACGGTTCTTCGCGCAATCCCATGCGTTCATCGACAAGGCCGGCGATTTTTTCGATCAAAGCGTCAACGCCCTGTCCCGTTTTGGCGGAAATCCATATGTTGCCGTCGTTTTTGGCGTCCGTCTTGTCCGCCTTGTTCATCACGGAAACGATTTTGTCGGCGTCAATCCCTTGCGCTTCGGCCGGATTTTTCGCCCCCATCGCGTCCGTCAGCCACAAAACAAGATCGGATTCGGCGGCGCGGGCTTTGGCGCGGCGGACGCCCTCGGCTTCGATTTCCTCGTCCGTGTCGCGCAATCCCGCCGTGTCCGCCACAACAACGGGATAGCCGTTGATGTCCAGCCGGACTTCGATAATGTCGCGCGTCGTTCCCGCCGTGGACGACACGATCGCCACGTCGCGCTGCGCCAACCGGTTCATCAGGCTGGATTTGCCCGCGTTCGGCGCGCCGATGATCGCGATTTGAAACCCGTCGCGCAGTTTTTCACCGCGCCGCCCGTCGTCCAGATGCGCCTGTATTTCGTTGATCAATCCCGTGATTTTGCCGCGCACGTCGTCGGAAACGCTGTCGGGGATTTCCTCTTCGGGAAAGTCGATGTACGCCTCCATCCACGCCAGCAGGTGTTTCAAACGGTCGTGCCAGTCTTCGTATTTTTTCGCCAGCGCGCCGCCCATTTGCCGCAAAGCCTGTTTGCGCTGCTGTTCCGTTTCGGCGTCCACCAGATCGGCCAGCCCCTCCGCCGCGGTCAGATCCATTTTGCCGTTTTCGACGGCGCGGCGGGTGAACTCCCCGCGTTGGGCGGGGCGGAACCCTTTGATTTTCGACAGGTTTTCCAGCATCGCCGCCGCAATCGCCCGTCCGCCGTGGGTTTGAAATTCGATCACGTCCTCGCCCGTAAAGCTGTGCGGGCAGGGGAAATAAAGCACCAACGCGTTGTCGATCGGCGTGCCGTCCAAAGCATGGATTTCGGTAAAGACCGCCTGACGCGGACGCGGATTTTCAATCCCCGTCATCAACCGGACGGCGTCAAGCGCGTTTGCGCCCGACACGCGCACGATCGCCACCCCCGCCCTGCCCGAAGCCGTCGCCGTCGCAAAAATCGTTCCGTCCATTTCCGTCGTCCCTTAAATGATCGCGTTTTGTCTTATCACGAACGGTGGCGTTTTAAAAGGACATAAAAAGCCCCCTCGCCGCCGTCTTTCGGCTTTGCTTGACAATAGGACAAAATCAGACTGCGGATTTCGGGCGCGTTCATCCAGTTCGGCATTTCCGCCCTGATGACGCCCCTGCCCAGAAAGCCGCCTTTGCCCGTAATCAACAGCAGGCATCGGGCGTTGCGTTTTTCCTGCGCGTAAATGAATTTGACCAAAGCGGCGAAACCGCTTTCCAGCGTGTGGCCGTGCAGATCCAAAACGGCTTCGATCGGCATTTCGCCGTTTCTGAACCGCTGTCCCGTTTTTTTATCCATCGCGCGAATGTCGCCCTCGGTCAGACGTTCCGTAACGGAATAGTCGAAATCGGGCGCGTGGCGGGCGGGTTTGGCGTCAACGGTCAGTTTTTTGCGCAGGGAAACGTGCGCCGCCTTTTTCGCGGGCGTTTTCGATTTCAGCGGTTTGACCGTGTCCGTCACCGCTTGCCACAAATCCAAACCGTCATTGTCCGTCATTGCCGTTTTCATCCATTTCCCGCGGTATCAAATCGGAAAAATACATTTGCGTAAACTGGCGCCAATCCCCGAACGGCGCGGAACAGGAATAGCGCGGATCGGCCGCCAAAACAATCGAAAAACCGCCGTAACGCCACGCGACCAGAAACTTTTCGATCCGCGGCACGACGCGTTTGACGACGCGGTTGTGCATGAACGGTTCCAAAAAAAACGGCGCGGCGAAAGCGTACCCGATGCTCAGCGCCAGCAAAACGCCCGTCCCGACGATCAGGTTGTCCGCCACCATCAGCAGCAGCGACAGCGTCAGAATCACCAACAGCGGCAGCACGTTTTCCCACGGGTTGAAAAACGGGGATTTAAACTTGTTCAGTTTTTTGAAATCGACTTTGATCAAGGCTTTTTTTTCAACCAAAGCCCTTTGCAATCCTTGGAATATGATCAAATCCTGCCGCGTCGGCGGCTGTATCGGATATTTTGCCATGTTTCAACGTCCGTTCAAATCATACCGTTCGGGCAGCAAAAGGTAATACGTCCCCTTGCTTTTCATGCGTCCGGCCTGTTTCAAGGCCTGTTCGCCCGTCCCCCAGAAAAAATCGCCGCGGATCGCGCCTTTGATCGCCGATCCCGTGTCCTGCGCCGTCACCAGCCGGTTCAGCGCCGATCCGTCCGGCGCGGTCGTTTCCAGCCACAAAAACGATCCCAAAGGCACAAAAGCCGGATCGACCGCCAGACTGCGCCCCGCCGTCAGCTTGACGCCCAGCGACCCGACCGCCCCGACGGAATCCAGCCGTTTGAAAAAGATGTAGCGGTCGTTTTCATGCATCAATTCCCGCGCCTGTTCCGGATTGTCGATCAGCCATTGCCGGATCTCGGCCATGGTCGAAACGCCTTTTTTCAGCAATCCGCGCTTTGCCATAACGCCGCCGATGCCCGTGAAAACGCGGCCGTTGTCCCCCGCATAGCCGATTCCGATCCGCTTGCCGTCGGGATAAATCAAAATGCCCGATCCTTGAATTTGCAAAATGAACAGATCGGCCGTTTCTTTGACCCAAGCGATGGTTTCGGCCGGAACGCCGTTTGTTTCAATGTCGCGACGCGTCATATAGGGTTTGATTTCGCGGCCTGTTTGTTTGCCGAACAAGACTTCGCCTTTGAATTTCGGATTGAACGCCGCCAGATTGATTTTAACGATGTCGTCGGGCAAAGCGTACACGGGAACGGCATATTCATCCGTTTTCACCGGCGATCCGGCGATTTCCGGTTCGTAATACCCCGTAAACAGCCCCGTTTGTCCTTCGTTCACGGCGAAAACGCGCATTTCACGTTTGATAAAGGCGCGCAAATCATCGGCCGTTTCAAACGCGGCCGCGTTCATTTTTTCACAAAAACCGCGCCACGCCTTTTCCTTTTTCCCTAAAACGGCGCACGATTTTTTCAGCGCGGGCAAAGCCTGCAGCACGTCGTCCTTTTCAAACCCGTCCAACCGGCCGAAACCGGCGGGAGTCAACGTCAGGCTTTCAACCGCGTTTTCAACCGGCAGGGCGGGCGGTTCGGAACGCTTCGTCCACGCGAAAAGCATCACGACGATCAACGCCGATCCCGCGATAACGCCGTATTTTTTATTCATCACGACGTTTTGCCGTGCGTTGCCGTCAACACCCACACGGGATCACTGGACAGCATATCTTTGCGCAACGTCCAAACGTCCGTCACCGTTTCGATATAGGTCGGATCGCCGACGACGACCTTGCCCTGTTCATCCTTGACGATATTGGTTTGATCCGTTTCAAATTCGACGGTCAGATAGACGGTCGTTCCGGCCGTTTCCGCCTTGACCAGTTTGATGGATTTGAACCCGATCAGGCTGAATTCCGCCGTTTCATGACGGGCGGCGCGATCGTCGATCGCCTTTTCAAAGCTGGCGTAAATCGCGGGGCTGAGCAGCGGTTTCAAATCGGCCTTGTTCCCTTTGGCAAAGGCGTCGGCGATGTATTCAAAGGCACGCGGCGCTTTTTGCATAAAATCGACTAAATCGAAATTCGGAAAGGATTCCTTGATCTGTTTCAGGTTTTTGACGACTTCGGCGTCTTCCTCAAACGCGCCGGCGGCGGCCGGATCGAATTCCATTTTTGCCCCGTTGTCGCTTTCAATCGTGCGGTAATCCGAAATATCGACGACGTTCGGCCGGTTTTCGGCGGCGGTATCTTTGCCGTTTTCATCGCGCGGCGGACGCGTCCCCAAAACGCTGCGCAGGCGATTGACCAAAAGCAGGACGACTATTCCCAAAAAAACGATATCCATGAATTGGAACTGTTGCGACATATTTTTAACCTTCCTTCTTTCAATCTGCGGCCGATTGGGATAGAGTATATCAGATTTTTTAATCGGGAGAACAGTTTAATGAACGAAAACAACACAGAAAACAAACAAGAGGTCGCCATCGCGATCAACGCCCAGTTTGTCAAGGACATTTCTTTTGAAGCGCCGCACGTCCCGCAGATTTTCACAGAGCTGAAAACCAATCCGGAAATCAACGTTTCCGTTGACGTTCAGGCCGGAAAAATTCAGGACGCCGCCTATCACGTCAGCCTGAAAATCAAGGCCGAGGCGAAAGTGCAGGAAAAGGTCGCCTTTTTGTGCGAAGTCGAATACGGATGCGTCGCGACCGTTCAGGTTCCCGCCGAACACGTCGAACCAATTTTGCTGATCGAAATCCCCCGCCTGCTGTTCCCGTTCGTGCGCAACATCATCGCCGACCTGACGCGCGAAAGCGGATTCCCGCCGTTGATGATCAACCCGATCGACTTTGTCGGTTTGTACCACCAGCGTTTGGAGGAAATCAAAAAGCAAAAGGAAAACGCGACGGTCAACTGACGGATTTCAGTTGATCCACATCGGATTTTTCAATTTTTTTAAAAAAGCCTCGTGGTTTTCCGCTTCGCCCTCCAGAAAAACGGGGGGACGCGGTTCTCTGCGGGGCTTTTTGTCACCCTGCGAACGGGCTTTTATTTCCAACGGGCTTTCCTTTTCTTTCATGCCCAGAACGAACCCCGGTTCGCGCCCGCCCAGCAATTCCAGATAAACTTCGGACAACAATTCGGAGTCCAGCAAAGCCCCGTGTTTCGTGCGTTTGGTGTTGTCAATGCCGAAACGGCGGCACAATTCGTCCAGATTGACGCGCGATCCGGGGAATTTCCGGCGCGCGATCAACAGCGTGTCGATCGCCCTGTCCATCGGAATGGGGTCGCGTTTGATCCACGACAATTCCGCGTTGATGAACTTCATATCGAATTCGGCGTTGTGGATGACCAGCGGCGAATCCCCGATGAACGCCAAAAAATCGTCAACAATGTCGCGGAACGGCGGTTCCTTGTCCAAAATTTCGTTGGTCAGGCCGTGCACTTTGACCACCTCTTCGGGCACGTCGCGTTCGGGGTTGATCAGCTGGTAATACGTTTTGCCCGTCGGCATATGGTTTTCCAGTTCCACACAGCCGATGGACACCAGTTTGTGCCCCGAATAGGGATCCAACCCCGTTGTTTCCGTATCTAAAACGACTTCGCGCATTTGATTTCTTCCAATATTTCAGCCAGTTTTTTCCGCACGGGTTCGATGCCGCGCTGTGTTTCGACGACATAGTCGGCTTTTGCCCGTTTTTCCGCGTCGGGCATCTGCCGCCGCGTCAGCGCCGCGTATTTTTCATCCGTCATGCCGGCGCGTTCAAACACGCGTTTTTTCAACACGTCCGCGGGCGCTGTGACGACGATGATTTTATCGCAAAACCTGTCCCATTTCGCTTCAAACAGTAGCGGCACGTCCAAAACGACAACCGGTTCCAATCGGTGACGCGCAAAAAAACCGCGCAACTCCAATTCCAAAAACGGATAGATCATTTGTTCCAGTTCGCGCACGCCCAGCTTTTTTTCGTTGATCAAAGCCGACAAAACTCCGCGGTCGATTTCACCGCGCACGACGCTTTGCGGATGCCGGCGGGCGAACAAAGCGATCATGTCACGGTTTTCACGCATCAGCCGGTGCACGTTTTCATCACTGTCGAACACGGGAACGACCATTTGCCGGATCATTTTGACGGCGGTCGATTTGCCCGCGCCCATGCACCCCGTCAATCCGACGACAACGCTTTTCATTGTAAAACCAGCTCCCGCAATTCGGCGGTGATTTCCGGCATGACGCCGAACCACGCGTTGAAAGCCGGCCGCGCCTGATGCAGCAACATCCCCAACCCGTCCGCGGTCGCCAAACCTCTGTTTTCCGCCCGTTTCAGCAGATCGGTTTTCAACGGCGCATAGACCAGATCGGCAACCACCGCGTTTTCCGGCAGATTGTCAAGCCCGATGTCCAGCGCGTCAAACCCGTTCATCCCCAGCGTCGTCGCGTTGGCCAGCAGCCCCGCGCCCGTCAAGGCGTCCTCTCTGTCCCGCCATTCAATCAAACGGACGGTTCCGCCGACCGACCGCGCCAGATGTTCGGCCTTTTCCCGCGTCCGGTAAACCAGCCGGATTTCCGGCGCGCCCGCCAAAACCATCGCCGCGCAAATCCCGCGCGCCGCGCCGCCCGTCCCCAAAACGGCGGCGACCGTTTTTTGAATGTCGAAATCCGGCTTGCTTTCCGCCAGATTGGCCAAAAATCCGTATCCGTCCGTGTTGTCCCCGAACAAAGTCCCGCCGTCGCGAACGACGACCGTGTTGACCGCCCCCGCCTTTTGCGCCGCGGGGGATATTTCATCCATCAAGGTCATCACGGCAACCTTGTGCGGAACGGTGACGTTAAACCCCGCCAATCCGTTTTTCGCCGCGGATTTCACGAACGCGGGCAAATCGTCGGGCGCGACCTCGAACGCGTCATAGCGCGCGTCAACGTCGTATTTTTTCAGCCAGTAATTATGAATCAGGGGGGACTTTGAATGTTTGATCGGGAAACCGACAACGCCGGCCAGCGTCATTTTTTCAATTCCCCGCAGGTGCGCAGACATTCCAACAACGGCAACAACGGCAACCCCAGAACGGAAAAATAGTCGCCCTCGTAGGATTCGACCAGCTGCGCGCCCAGATCCTCCATATAATACGCGCCGACGGAATCGCACACGTCGTCGCCCGCTTCGGCCAGATAGTCGTCCAGAAAATTATCCGAAAAATCGCGCATTTTGACCTTGACGACGGAATTGTCGAACCACACCAGCGCGCCGTTTTTCACGACCGCCGTGCCGTTGACCAGCAAATGCGTTTTGTTGCGCAGTTTTTTCAAATGCTTGTGCGCGATGTTCAAATCAGCGGGTTTGGAAAACCATTCGCCGTTCAGATCCAAAATCTGATCCGCGCCGATGACGAAAGCGTTCGGATGTTTTTTGGAAACGGCCATCGCCTTGCGCGTCGCCAAAGTCAGGCTGGCCTGCCGGCTGTCCTGTCCGTCGGCGCGCATTTCGGATTTGACCGCGTCCTCGTCGATTCCGGCGGAAACGCATTTGAATTCAACGCCCGCCGCGTCCAAAAGATCCTGTCTGCTTTTGCTTTTGGAAGCCAATATCAACATTTTTCAAAACTCCTGTGCATAAGTCTGATAAACCGATCGACCTTACGGTTTTATCCTTTTTATCCGACTTTGTCCCGCTTTTTATGCAGATGTGGGCAAAAAAAAGCGTTTTTGAATCAAAACAGGGATAAACCGGCGGTCGTTTTTCGCGGCCGTTTTGCGACTCGCGTCGTGAAAACGAGTCGCTCCGCCGCGTTTTTCCGGTGTTTTCCCGCGCGTTTTGTTGACACGTTTGTGGAAAACCTGTTGATGAAATTGCGTCCGACTTATCCACAGGGAACAACAAACAACATCAACTTTTTTATATATAATTTTATTGTAGGGAAAATCCTTTTTGCGCTTGACCCGTTCGGGGGAAAACGATAAAAAGAAGTCCTCTTCCACGGGCGGTTCCGCCTGTTTTCCCCCTTTATAAACAACAGAGTTTCCATGCATTTAAAAGAATTGAAAAAGAAATCGCCCGCCGAGTTGCTGAGCATGGCGGAGGATTTGGGTGTCGAAAACGCGTCCATGCTGCGCACGCAGGATCTGACGTTCGCGATTTTGAAACAGCTGTCCAAAAACGACGAAGTGCTGATCGACGAAGGCGTGGTCGAGGTTCTGCAGGACGGGTTCGGTTTTTTGCGTTCGCCGGAATCCAACTATCTGGCCGGGCCGGACGACATTTACGTTTCCCCGTCGCAGGTGCGCAAATTCGGGTTGAGAACGGGCGACACGGTCGAAGGCGAACTGCGCGCCCCGAAGGACGGCGAAAGATACTTCGCGCTGTCGAAAGTGTTGAAAATCAACTTCACCGACCCCGAAAACGTGCGTTTCAGAATCAATTTCGACAACTTGACGCCGCTGCACCCGACGGAAAAGATTAAAATGGAAAACGATCTGGACAATAAAAACATGACGTCCAGAATCATTGACCTGATTTGTCCGCAGGGCAAAGGCCAGCGCGGCATGATCGTCGCTCCGCCCCGCACGGGTAAAACGGTGATGCTACAAAACATTGCCCACGCGATCACGCAAAACAACCCCGAAATTTATCTGATCGTGCTGTTAATCGACGAACGCCCCGAAGAAGTCACGGAAATGAGCCGGACGATCAAGGGCGAAGTCATCAGTTCGACGTTCGACGAACCCGCCGCGCGTCACGTTCAGGTCGCCGAAATGGTCATCGAAAAGGCCAAACGGCTGGTCGAACACAAACGCGACGTCGTCATTCTGCTGGATTCCATCACGCGTCTGGCGCGCGCGTACAACACGGTCGTTCCCAGCTCCGGCAAGGTTTTGACGGGCGGTGTGGACGCCAACGCCCTGCAGAAACCCAAACGCTTTTTCGGCGCGGCGCGCAATATCGAAGAGGGCGGTTCCCTGACGATCATCGCCACCGCCTTGATCGACACAGGGTCGCGCATGGACGAAGTCATTTTCGAGGAATTCAAGGGAACGGGCAACTCGGAAATCATTTTGGATCGCAAAGTGTCCGACAAGCGCATCTTCCCCGCGATCGACATCACCAAATCCGGCACCCGCAAAGAGGAATTGCTGGTCGGCAAGGATACGTTGTCGAAAATGTGGGTGTTGCGCCGCGTGTTGATGCCGATGGGTCCCGCCGATGCGATGGAGTTTTTGATGGAAAAGCTGAAACAGTCGAAAAACAACCACGACTTTTTTGAAGCGATGAATTCCTGATAAAATAAAAATCAGAAAAAGCCCCCGTTCGCAATCGGTCGGGGGCTTTTGCGTTGATAAAACGTTGGCGGTGAAAAAACTACCGTCCCGCCTGTTTTTGCGCCGACAGGACGGCTTCGCGGGCTTGCAGCGCGTCCAGTTGCCGCGCGAAGTCCTTGGCCAGTTTTTTGGGCGATTTCAGCGGGTCGAGGATGATCATTTTCCCGTCCGGCGTCGCGGAAATGTCCGTCACGCCTTTTTTGAATCCCAAAACCAGCGGCTGTTTCAAATTCATCAGCCGTTTTTTCATCGTTTCGTCGGCTGTCAGTTTGACGAACATCCGTTCGGCCGTTTTGCGCCGTTCGCTTAAAATGCTGTCGGGCAGGAAAGAGCATCCCGAATGAACCTTGTCGGCGTCGGCGCGGAAAATCACGCCGCCGTTTTTTGTGCCGTCGAATGAAAAGACTTCGCGCCCGTTTTTGTTTTTGTAGAAAAACGTCGCCAAAGGTTCGGCGTCCTCTTTTTTGGCGAAAAGGTCGCGCGCGCGTTGATACAGCCCTGCCAATCCGTCCTTGGTTCGCAAATCGTAAGTGCCGGCTTTGTTCCGCACGACGGTTCTTTCCGTTACGAACGGATGCGGCCGGCCGGTCAGTTCTTGATACGCTTTCGCGCCGTCCGTCAGGAATTTCGCCGTTTTTTCGGTGATGTAGGCAAAATCGTCGGCGCGCAGCATTTTCCGCGCCTTTGCTTCGTCAAATCCGTCCGCCATGCCGATCGTGTGGGTTTTCAGCGCGTCCCATTCGTCCAGCGTGTTACCGCCCAGACGCATTTCCGCGTATGTCAGCATAAAGCCGTTCCGCCCCTGTTTCACGTCTTCGGTCGATCTGAAAAATTCGTTGAATATCTTTCCGTCCGTTTCGGGGTGATAGGATTTTTCATACCGTTCCGCCAACGGCAGGTTGTCCGCGTACCCCTTCATTCCCGCCAAAACGCAATCCGGTTCGGATTCGCCTTTCATCTTTGCGACGGCGTACATCCGCATACAGCGTTTGTTCAAAGCCTGTTTGTACGCGGCGTTGGCGCGCGGATTGGCATCCTTGATATCAAACAGGTACTGGCAGGCCGCCGTTTCGGCCGCCGCTTCGCCGATGCGTTCCTCTAAAACGGATTCTTTGAGGGAAAAGGCGCGGACAAACCGATGCGCGTTGCCGAAAGCGTATTGATATTGGTGCTGCAGCTCGTGAACGAAAACCGCCGCGGCTCTGTAATCCGTGCCGGCGATTTTGGAAATCGACAGGACTTTCCCCGTGCAGTACCCCAAACTGTTGCACGTCCCTTTGGTCAAAACTAAAGCGGGACGTTTTTCCAACGGCAAATTGCGCATTTTTTTCAGCTGCGCGGGGCTTTCGGCGACCTTGGCGACGATTTCGGTCAGCGCGGCGAAATCCTCGTCCGTTCCGGCCGCGACAAACCAATCGTCCTTGCCGTCGCCGAAACGCACGACATCCTTGCGCACACTGTTTACGCCGCCGCCGGCGTTAAAAGCTTTGTTCATCGTATCCATACGGAAAATTTAGCAAAAAACCACGCGTTTTTAAACGGAAAAATGTTAAACCGCCCGTCGATTTGTGACGGGCGTCAAAGCGATCGCGCAAAGATCAACAAGAAAATCTTTTTCATCCTTTAAACAAAAGAAAAGCGGCAAAATCAATGCCGCTTTTCGTAATGCCGTCCGGAAAAAAGGCTGGCGGTTTTCTATCATTCCCTGACGACGATATAGGTGATTTGCTCTCTGTCCGCGCGGATGATGCGCAGCAGGCGGCCTTTGACGGAAATCATCGTCGAGTCGGCCGGATAAACCAGCGTGTCGAAGCTGCCGCTGCCGCCGTCCGTTCCGGGGACGGCGTTTTTGTAAAACAGGACGATCTGGTTGTTTTTAATGCCGTCGTAAACGACCTCGAAATCCAAAAACGGAATTTTCGACTGCTCGAAGTATGTCACGCGTTTCATCCGCGCCGTTTCCGGAAACAGCATCGCGCGGTCGTTGAACAGCGTCACTTTGTCGCTACCCTTCATATCGTACAGGAACCGCGTTTGAATGACGCCGTGCGTGTCCACCAGAAAATAGTAATGCCCCTGTTTGGGCAGGACGAAGTACGGCTGCCCGTCCAGTTCGAACATTCCGTAAATCGGATAGCGTTTGGCGGCCAGCTTGATTTCGTCGGTGTGGATTTTCACGGTCACGGGCGCGTCCAAACGCAAATCGCCGGAAACGAAGTCGTCCTTTTTATACGCTTGAACCCGCAGGACGGTTTCCCCCACCTTGGCCGAAGTCATTTGGTTTAAAACGTAGTTGTTTTGGTAAACGGTTTTCGATCCGGTGAACACCGATTGTTCCGGCGGCGGCAGAATCGAATATGACCGCGCCGGCGATTGCATGGCGTCAAAGCTTTTGGATGTCCAAACGTCGGGCACGAAAGCGCACGACGCCACAACCGGCAGAATGAAAAATGAAAAAAGATGTCGCATAAAAAAAACTCCTTTTCGGCGATCGACCGCCCCTTTGTTATTGACAATACCCGACAATCTTTGTATTGTCACCTATCTTCATTAGAAGAAAGTTAAGCTTGAGGATTGTGTTATGAAAGTTCGTAATTCCCTGAAGTCCGCCAAATTGCGTGATAAAGATTGCAAAATCGTCCGTCGCAAAGGGCGCGTCTATATCATTAACAAGAAAAACCCGCGCATGAAGGCTCGTCAGGGCTGATCGGCGGATTTTTTCCACAAAAAAAAGCCTGCGTTTTCGCGGGCTTTTCGTGTTTGCCGATTCGTCGCGTCCGCGTCACCCGATCGCGTCCATAACCGCCCGCATATCGGGCGGCAGAGGAATCTCGAATCGCATGATTTCGCCCGTTGACGGGTGTTCAAAGCTCATTTTATACGAATGAAGCGCCTGACGCGGGAATTCGACCGCCGGACGCAGCGACTCGATTCGCGCCGATTTCGGAACTTTCCCGTACGTCGAGTCGCCGACCAAAGGATGCCCCAGCGCCGTCATATGGACGCGCACCTGATGCGTCCGCCCCGTTTTTAACGAACATTCGACCAGACTGACCGCCCCGTTCGCGCACACTTCGACCGTTCGGTAATGCGTTTCCGCGCGCTTTCCGCCCGTTTGCAGGACGGCCATTTTCTTGCGGTTGACCGCGCTGCGCCCGATTTGCGTTTCAATGACGCCCTGCGCCGGATTCAGCCGCCCCCACACCAACGCCAGATAGCACCGTTCCAGACTGTGGACGGCGAATTGCGCCGACAAAGCCCGATGCGCCGCGTCGTTTTTCGCGACGACCATCAATCCGCTGGTGTCCTTGTCCAGCCGGTGGACGATCCCCGGACGGATCACGCCGCCGATTCCCGACAGGCTTTCCCGACAATGCGCCAGCAAAGCGTTGACCAAAGTGCCGTCGCGGTTGCCCGCCGCCGGATGAACGACCATGCCTGCCGGTTTGTTGATCACCAGCAAATCGGTGTCTTCGTAAACGACGGTCAGCGGAATGTCCTGCGCCTGCGGAACGGCGTCAACAGGGGCGGGAACGGCGATGGAATACACTTCGCCGGCCGCCGTTTTCCGATCCTGATCGTAAACGGCCGCGCCGTTTAAAAACACCGCCCCTTGGTCAATCAGGGCGGACACGCGGCTGCGCGACAGATCCGTGCAGGCGGCCAGCCATTTGTCCAACCGTATTTTGGCGTTTTGCGGATCAACGGTGGGGGCGGTTATGATTCTTTCGTTTGTCATACGCCGGATGTTGCCCCGTTTTTCGCCTTAAATCAAACTTTTCTTTTGAACAGGAAAGCGAATCCGTATAACCTGAACGCAATCAACGGAGTTTTCTTATGAACAAAATCGCGTTTTTAAAGTTTCTGATCACATTCATCACGCTTTTGATTTTCCTGACTTTGGGCGGAATAGTATATGGTCTGGTGAATTACAAGACGACGCCGAAATTGCTGAGCGGCAAGAAAAAAGCCACACCCGCCGCCGTTTCGACCGCGGCCGACTCCGTTCCGGAAATCCCGTTGAACCTGACAGCCAAAGAACATATCAAAACCGCCGTTTCCTGCGGCGACCGGCTGTGCCTGTTGGTCGTTTCCGATTTCGGCGAAGAACGCGTCATCATCGCCGATCCGGCGTCGCTGCAAATCAACGCCGTGTTGAAATAACAAGGCGGTTTTCCTTTTCAGGTCTGTCTGAACTGCGAATTGACTTCACGGGCGGGGGATTTTATAACGGAACGGGTCAAACCGTTTGAAAAGGGGGATTTATGAAACGCAGCATCGTCACTTTGCCCGATTACGCCATTGGCGCGGACGTTTATGAAAAAGCGGGGGCTTTTATCAAAAAATACGGCACGACGGCCGTGATCATCGGCGGAAAAACCGCCATGTCCGTCGCGGCGGGGGATTTGACGGACGCGTTGGCGCGCGACGGCGTTTCCGTGACGGGGCAAGTGTGGTTCGGCGGCGATTCCACCTATGAAAACGTCGAAATGCTGGTGGCGGACGAAACCGTCAAATCGGCCGATGTCGTTTTGGCCGTCGGCGGCGGCAAATGCTGCGACACGTGCAAAGTCGTCGCGGAACGGCTGGGCAAACCGCTGTTCACGTTCCCGACCATTTCGTCGAACTGCGCGCCGTGCACGGCTTTGGCGATCATGTACAACGCGGACGGCAGCTTTAAAAACAACTTTTATTGCGCGCATCCGCCCTTGTGCGTGTTCATCAACGACAAAATCATCGCCGAATCCCCGATCGCCTATCTGCGCGCGGGCATCGGCGACGCGCTGAGCAAAGAAGCCGAGGTCGAGCTGGCCTTGCGCCACGTCGAACCGGATCAGAACCTGTTGGTCGGCCGGTGTTTGTGCGCCGCCTGCACCGAACCGCTGCTGCAATACGGCGAAGAGGCGTTGAAAGCCTGCGAAAACAACCAAACGTCCAAAGCGTTGCAAGAGGTCGTTCTGGACATCGTCATTTCCACGGGATTGGTCAGCAACATGACGGTTTGCCCCGAATTTTATTACAACACGAATCTGGCGCACTGCTTTTACTACGGGGCGACGATCTTTCCCGTCGCGCATCAGTATCTGCACGGGTTCATCGTGGCGTTCGGCGTATCCGTTTTGCTGGATTACGACGGTCAAACCGAATTGCGCGACCGTGTGATGCGGTTTTACAAAAAAACGGGGCTGCCCGTTACGCTGGCGGATATCGGCCTGACGCGCGAAGATTTGCCCGCTTTGATTGAAAAAGCGACGCACGTCCCCGGATGGCACGTCGAAGGATACGATTTGAACGCCGAAAAATTCCGCAAATCGGTCATTAACGTGGACGATTTGGGAAAAACGCTGAAATAGATATTTTATTAACGGTTGGGCTTTATCCTTTATCCGAAACATTTGATGAATGTTTCGGGGTGTGGAAACCCCTCTAATGCGTCTTGTGTAAAGACGATAATTTTGCACGCCTTCTGGTTCAAACGACCGGAAGGCGACAAAATAAGTGTATGCGAAACACCGCGGGATACTAGTTGACCGCGGCGTGTTCGGCATATGCGAATATGTCGCACTATTTCATTAGAGTAGTTTCCAACTTCCGGTCGCCTTCATCAGGCGACTTTTTCGTTTAAAGGAAACGCTTGATGCCCAGTATCGAAGAAAAAATCGAAAACATCGCCAAGGAACAGCTGAAAAAATGCCGGACGTTCACCAAAACCGAAAGCGTTAACGCCGAAATTGACGACGCGTTGAAAAACGCCCCGTCCAAAAGCGGCGGAAAAGGAAACAACTATCCCGACATCAAATTGTTTCTGACGACGAAATCCAACCGGAAAATCCCCGTGATGATCGAGGTCAAAGGAACGAAAGGGGCTTTGATCAAAACAGCATTGAACGGCGAAATCGACAATTCAAAGCCGGCCAACATTCAAAAATACGCGGTGAACGGGGCGGTTCATTACGCCGATGCGATTGTGAAAAACACAGTATCGTACAAGGAATCCGTCGCCGTCGGCGTGAACGGATACGAAGACGCGGGCGAAATCAAAACGGAACTGGGCGTTTATTACGTTTCGGCGAACAACTTTTGCATCCCGAAAAAAGTCGGCGATTACAGCGATTTAAGTTTTCTTTATCCGGAAAATTTTGAAAGCTTCGTTCAAAAAATCGACGCGCTTTCCCTGACCGAAGAGGAAAAAGAGGCGAAAGCCAAAGATTACGAAAACCAAATCGAAATCAAGCTGAAAGCGTTGAACCAAAAAATGCACGACGAATTGAAAATATCCGTCGGGTCGCGCGTTCAGCTGGTGGCGGGGCTGATTATGGCGGCTTTGGGCGTTGACGGCAGGGTTTCCCCGCTGGAAATAACGGATTTAAAGGGCGACACGGGGGAAAATTCAAACGACGGAAAGATCGTCGTCAACAAAATCGCCGACTTTTTAAACGAAAAGAATCTGCCCAAGGAAAAGCGGGAGCTGATCGTTTCCGATTTGTCGCAAGTGTTCGTTTATTCGCAAATCTACAAACCCAAAAACGGCGAAAGCGCGATTAAAACAGTCTATGCCGTCATTAAAAACGACATCATGCCGATTTTCACGTCGGCGCGGCATTTGGACTTTACGGGCAGGCTGTTCAACGTGCTGAACGAATGGGTGGACATTCCGGACGGCGATAAAAACGATGTCGTGCTGACCCCGCGCTATGTCTGCGAATTTATGGCGAAACTGTGCAAAGTCAACAAGGACAGCTACGTTTGGGACTACGCGACGGGCAGCGCGGGATTTTTGATTTCCGCGATGAAGCAAATGATCGACGACGCGGAAAAAACGATCGCCAGCCCGAAAGAACGCGCCGAAAAAATCGCGCACATCAAGTATTTTCAGCTGCTGGGCGTCGAACTGCGCGCCGACATTTATATGCTGGCGGTGCTGAACATGATTTTGATGGGGGACGGTTCGTGCAACATTTTGCACAAGGATTCCCTGACCGAATTTAAAGGCAATTATGAACAGGGGACGCAAAAGGACACGCCGTTTCCCGCGGATGTTTTCCTGTTGAATCCGCCCTATTCCGCCAAAGGAAAGGGATTTGTCTTCGTCGAACGCGCGTTAAGCCGGATGTCGGGCGGACGCGCCGCGGTTTTGATTCAGGAAAACGCCGGCAGCGGCAACGGTTTGCCCTACACAAAGGAAATTCTGAAACGCAACACGCTGGTCGCCGCGATTCACATGAGCGACATCTTTTGCGGCAAAGCGGGCGTGCAGACGGCGATTTACGTTTTCGACGCCGGCGTTCCGCACGGCGCGGACAATCTGGTGAAATTCATTGATTTTTCAAACGACGGCTATACGCGTCAAAACCGCAAAAAATCAAGCGCGGACGTTAATTTGAAAAACACGGGCGACGCCGCCGGCCGCTATCGCGAAGTCGCCGACATCGTTTTAAACCGCAAAAAGGCGACGCATTATTTTGACGATTGCGTGATACAGGACACGATTTCCCTGAACGGCGACGATTGGACATACGCGCAGCACAAACGGGTGGACACGATTCCGACCGAATCCGATTTCAGAAAAACCGTCGCGGATTATCTGGCGTGGAAAGTGTCAACCCTGTTGAAATCGGAGGGAACATCCGAAAATTTTTGATAAGCCTCCGTTTGGAAAAATTGAAAAAAGAATTTGAACGAAACGGGGGCGAATGGAAAGAATTTAAAATCGGTGAATTGTTTGATATACATCCGACAAAAGCTTACAAACTGACCAACGCGGATTTACTGAACGTCAACGGGAAAACGCCCGTCGTTTCAAATACCGGCTTGAACAACGGCATCATCGGATTCAGTGTTTTGCCGCCAACCGAACAAGGCAATATCATCACATACAGCGATACAACGACATCGGACGGTATTTTTTATCAGCCTGCCGATTTTATCGGTTATCCGCATATCCAAGGATTATATCCGCATCAAGAAAATAAATGGTTTGAAAAATCGCTGTTATATTTTGTGTCGTTGTTTCGTAAAAGTGCGGCCGGACGTTTTGATTACACCAATAAATTCAATCGTAAAACAGCGGCTGAATTGATAGTCATTCTCCCCGCCACACCCGACGGAACACCGGATTTTTCCTATATGGAACAATATATCGGCGAGCTTGAACAAGCGCGCGTCAGCGAGCTTGAACAAGCGCGCGTCAGCGAGCTTGCGGCGTATCTGCGCGCCGCCGGATTGGAAAATTACGATTTGACCGCCGCCGAACAAACCGCGTTGGACGATTTTAAAAACAATCGCTTGAATTTTAAGGAATTTAAAATTGGCAATTTGTTTGAAATTTCAACGCCAAAGAAGAAATTTAACGCAAATTCTGTTAAATTCGGCGGACGCTTTCCTTATGTCGTCAGGACATCTTTAAATAACGGTATTCGCGATTTTTTAGATGAGGATGAACGTTTCTTAAATTCTGCCGGCACAATATCGTTCGGTCAAGATACGGCGACGATTTTTTATCAGGAAAAGCCTTATTTTACAGGTGATAAAATAAAAATCCTACGATTTAAGATAATGAATTTAAATGAAAAAATTGCCAACTTTATGTTGACACTGATGCGAAAAAGCTTTTCCCATTTTCAATGGGGGCAAAGTTCTTTCAATGAAAACGTTTTAAAAAATGTTGCTATCAAGCTTCCTGTAACAAATGATGCGCCGGATTTTACTTTTATGGAATCGTTCATCACGGCGCAGCAAAAGCTGGCGATCAGGGACATTGTGTTGTGGAAAGACAAAGTCATATCCGAAACGCGGAAAATCGCGAATGTTTGACGCAAAAGAAAACCCCCGCCGGAAAAGCCTGACGGGGGTTTGATTTTTCGCGTTTGAAACGGAATTAAGCCTTCGCGGATTCTTCGGCGTTGAACTTGATCCATTTTTCATCGGCGTCCGCGTCGTTGCAGATCGCGCCCTGCGGGCATTCGGAAATGCAAACGCCGCAATCAATGCAGGTGTCGGGGTTGACAACGGCCTGCGTTTCCGCTTCGGTGATCGCGCCGACGGGGCAAACGTCGATGCAGGTCAGGCATTTCACGCAGGAATCGTTAATAACAGAAGCCATTTTAAATCTCCTCTAAACAGGTTTGTATGACACAGTCAATATAAACTTTTCGCCCCGCTTTTCAAGACGGAATCGAAACGGCGTTAAAATTTGCCTTTCAGCCGGTTCAGCGCGCGGCGGTCGCGTTTAGTCGGGCGACCAGATCCCGCCGGACGGTATTCAAACGCGGATTTCGGCGGCGGCGCCGTCCGTTCCGGTTCACGCAGGTTTTCGTACAGCGTTTGCGCGACGGGCGCGCCGACCCGCCGTTCGGCGAATCCGGCCACCCGTATGAAAAAACGCACGGTCGCGCGCAGAAAAACCAGCTCGTCGCCGATTTTAACGTCAATCGACGATTTCAGGACTTTGTCCCCGTTCAGCGCGACGTGACCACCCGCGACCATTTCCTGCGCCGCCGTCCGCGTTTTGGCAAAACGGGCGAAGTACAGCCATTTGTCGATGCGCTGGGATTCCACCGCTTATTTCTTTTTCAGCGCCGCCAAAGCCGCGAACGGCGATGTCGGGTCGATTTCCTTTTCGTCGTGTTTCGGGGCTTTGTGCTTTCTGAATTTCGGCTGGATCATCAGGATTTCGGTTTCCTTCGTTTCCTCGCCGACGGTTTCCGTCTTCGTTTCCTTTGTCACGCGAAAGCCCAGAAAGCCGAACACGTCTTCGGCTTCGTCGCGTTTCAATCCGGCGATCGACAGCAGTTCCAGCGGCAGGATTTGGGGCTTGCCCTTGTCCTGACGGGTGACTTCGCGCAGTTTCGCGGTGAACCGTTCCATCACATCGACGCGGATCGCCCGCGTTCCGGCCAAAGCGTACCCTTGCGCCAGATACAGGGCGCGCGGCACGCCGCGTTCGACGGCGAAAGACATCTTGCCGTCAACGGCGAATCCGGTTTCGTACTGCGTTTTTTCAAACCAGATTTTCCACAAAACGGCCAAAACGCGTTGCGCCGCGGGTTTCAGCAACATCGGGAAGAACAGATAGTCGTGGCCGAGGCGCAAACCGGCCTTGGCCAGCACTTTTTTATCCGCGTCGTTCAGCCCTTTGATCAAATCGGCCACTTTTTCGCGCGGCATCGTCCCCAGCTGTTCGGCAACCTGCCACAAAATGCCGCGGGCGGACCCCGACGCGTTTTCCTCGTCCAGCGTGCGCAAAGCCGTGAACAGCGGCGCGATTTTGTTGTTCAGATACACTTCCAGCCAGCCGGTCAAGCGTGTTTTGACCTGATCGATCTGCGTTTGATCGACGGTTTCATGAACGCTGACGGTCACGGCGGGGTGCAGGATGTCGCGGCCTTTGACAACCTTGCCCAAAACATGCCCTTTCCACAGGATTTCCGCATTGTTTTCCAGCGTGAAATCGTCCTGCGGCGCGGCGCAGACGGCCGCAACCCTGTTCTGAAATTCCGCCTGCAAAGCCTTTTCCGCCGCCGAAATCAAAACGCGGTCGGCGAATTTGCCCGCGCCCGTGATCGGTTCAAAACGCAGTCCGTTCATTTTGCCGACCTGCTGCCCTTCGACTTCGACAACGCCGTCTTCGTCGATTTTAGTGAACAATTCAACTTGTGCTTTCATACCCTTAACCAAAACAGATGTACGTCTATCCACGAACCGTTGAGCCAGCTTTTGATGCAAAGCGTCCGACAGCCTGTCTTCAACCGCCCTCGTCCTTTCACGCCAGTACGCCGACCGGTCGATCCATTCCTTTCTTTGCGCAATATACGTCCAAATTCGGATTCCTGCAATACGTCCCGTGACGGTATCAATGTCGCCGTTCGCATTATCCAGAAAAGCGACCTGCTTTTCCATGAAATCCTGCGGAATGCGGCCGGTTTCCAAAATGTGGCGGTAAATGCGCCCGACCAGTTTGGCGTGGGCTTCGGGCGTGACTTTGCGAAAATCGGGGATGCGGCACACGTCCCACAGCAAAGCCACCCGCGACGGGCTGTCCGCCAGCCGGACGATCCCCGCGTCGCGCGCCAGCGATTCCAGCACTTGCTGGTCTTCGGCCTTGCGCGCGCCGACCAAACCGGCTTTGTCGGGGCGGACGTTCAAACTGCGAATCAGGGATTCGATCGTCGTCATCCGCAAATCGGGATTGCGCCAAAACAGGTGCGGCAGGGGTTCAAAGCGGTGTTCCTCGATCCGGTCGATCACGTCCTGCGTCATCGCGGACGCCTCCGCCGCCGCGCCGAACGTGCCGTCCCGCATGTAGCGTCCCGCCCGCCCCGCGATCTGCGCCAGTTCCGCCGGTGTCAAAGCCCGCATCCGCTGTCCGTCGAATTTGCGCAAAGACGTGAAGCAGACGTGCCGCACGTCCATGTTCAGCCCCATGCCGATCGCGTCGGTGGCGACCAGATAATCAACCTCGCCCGATTGGAACATATCGACCTGCGCGTTTCGGGTGCGGGGGCTCAGCGCGCCCATCACGACCGCCGCGCCGCCCTTTTGCCGGCGGATCAGTTCGGCCAGCGCGTACACGTCGGGGATTGAAAACCCGATCACCGCCGACCGCGGCGGCAGACGGGTGATTTTCTTGATCCCCGTGTAGGTCAGTTTTGAAAAACGCGGGCGCGTTTCGATTTCAATGTCGGGCAGCAGCTGTTTCAACAGCGGTTTGATCGTTTCCGCGCCCAGAAACATCGTTTCCCGCATTCCCCGCGCGTTCAGCAGGCGGTCGGTGAAGATGTGTCCGCGTTCCGTGTCCGCCGCCATTTGGATTTCATCGACGGCCAGAAACTCGACCTTGCGTTCCAACGGCATCGCTTCGACCGTGCAGACGAAATAGGACGGGGATTCGGGCATGATCTTTTCTTCGCCCGTGATCAGGGCGACGGCGCCCTCTCCCTTGATCCGGACGATTTTGTCGTAGTTTTCGCGCGCCAACAGCCGCAAAGGAAACCCGATCATGCCCGTGCGGTATGTCAGCATTTTTTCGACGGCCAGATACGTTTTGCCCGTGTTCGTGGGGCCCAGCAACGCTTTTACGACACTTTCCATGGCTGAATCTTTCCTTTAAAGGGTTGAAATCGGCGCAACGATCACCTAATTAAAATCAGTTCTTTCATCAGGAGGTTATAATGTCGGAAGAAAAAATGCAATTCCAAGCCGAAGTCGGCAAAATTTTGGATATTGTCGTCAACGCCCTTTATTCGGACACGGACATCTTTTTGCGCGAACTGATTTCCAACGCGTCGGACGCGTGCGACAAATTGCGCTATGCCGCGATCATGAAACCCGACATCGCCAAAGGCGACGGCGAATTCAAAATCGACATCACTCCTGACAAAGACGCGCACACGCTGACGATCGCGGACAACGGCATCGGCATGAACAAACAGGATCTGATCAAGGATCTGGGGTCGATCGGGCGTTCCGGTTCGGCCGAGTTTTTGAACAACCTGACGGGCGACAAGCAAAAGGACGCCACCATCATCGGCCAGTTCGGCGTCGGATTCTATTCCGCCTTCATGGTCGCGGAAAAGGTCGAGGTGCGTTCCCGCAAAGCCGGTGAAGAGGAAGGATGGCTGTGGACTTCGACGGGCAAGGGCGCGTTCACCGTCGCCGAGGAAAAGGACGTTTCCCGCGGCACGAAAATCACGCTGTACTTGAAACCCGACGCGTACCAATACGCCGAAGCGTCCGAAGTCCGCCGCATCGTGCGCCAGTTTTCCGACCACATCTCTTTCCCCGTCGTCATGCACTATATGGGCGAAACGGAAACGGTGAACATGGCCAGCGCGTTATGGACGCGCAACAAAGCCGACATCACCGCGGCGCAGTACAACGATTTCTATCGCCACATTTCCCACGCGTTCGACGATCCGTGGGATATCCTGCATTACAAAGCCGAAGGCACGATCGAATACACCGCGTTGATGTTCATTCCGACGAAAACGCCGTTCGACATTTTCCAGCCCAACCGCAACGCGCAGATCAAGCTGTACATCAACCGCGTTTTCATCACCGACCAAGTGCCGGATATGCTGCCGAACTATCTGCGTTTCGTGCAGGGCGTCATCGACACGAAAGAGTTGCCGCTGAATGTTTCACGTGAAATGTTGCAAAGGACTCCCGTTTTGGCGAAAATCAAAATGGGCGTCGTCCGGCGCATTTTGAACGAATTGAAAAAACGTTCCGAAAACGAGCAGGATTACCTGAAATTCTGGGACGCTTTCGGCGCCGTTTTGAAAGAGGGCATCTTTGAAGATCCGGAAAACCGCGAGGAAATCGCCGGATTGTGCCGTTTTTATTCGACGAACGGCGACGGATTGACGACGCTGGACGATTACGTTTCCCGCATGAAAGACGGGCAGAAGAGCATTTACTACATCACGGGCGACGATCTGGCCGTTCTGCGCAACAATCCGCAGCTGGAGGGGTTTGCCGCGCGCGGGGTTGAAGTGTTGCTGCTGGTCGATCCGATTGATGAATTTTGGCCGCAGGGGCTGACGCAGTACAAGGAAAAGACGATCAAGGCCGTCAACGCCGGCGCGCAGGAATTGGAAACGTTGGCGGTCACGGACGATTCGGGCAAGGCGGAAAAAGCGCCGCAGTCCGATTTGGACGCGCTGATGAAATTTATGAAAGACATCGTCGGCGATGAAGTCAAAGAAGTGCGCACGACCGAACGTCTGACAAAAAGTCCCGTCGCGCTGTCAACCGGCGACGGCGAGGCGTCCATTCATCTGGAACGCCTGATGCGTCAACACAACCAACCGTCGCTGTACGTCAGCAACCGCTATTTCGATATCAACCCGCGCCACCCGTTGATTAAAAAACTGGCGGCGAAAGTCGCGGCGGGCGACACCGGCGACACGAACAAAGCGTTGGTGCAGGTGCTGTTTGATCAGGCCAAAATCATCGAAGGCGAACCGATCAAGGATCCCGCGGCGTTTTCGCAGCGCGTGACGGATTTCATGATGCTGTCCGTCAACTGACCCTTTTTAAACGCAAAGAAAAAACCGCCGCGGAAAACAAGGCGGTTTTTTTTGTGTCCGGATAGTTTCGTCCGTTTTTTTGTGTAAAAAAAAGGGGTTGCCCGAAAGCAACCCCGAAAAGGAAACAAGGAGAACGTTTCAAACGAGAATGTCGAGCATTGCGCCCCGACCGTCTGCACTGGCAGCAGCGGATTGTGTCGCTTCTGTAAGGAGGGTGGTCACGGCCTGTTGCTGTTCCGCCGCGCTCTTTGTCGCCGCCATCGCCATAGAGGCGCGCAGCATCTGCGCCTGCATCGCAACAATCTGTTCCGCAACATCAGAAACGTACATAAGATCCTCGCTCAAATTTCCTTATATCCGTTTTTTATTATACCGTTTTTTGGCGGATAATCAACCAAAATCGAAAAAATCGGCAACCTGTTCAAAACAATAAGATTTTTGGAATAATTCAAAAATTCGACATCCGGAAGGCAAAAAATTTTTCATTTTTTTCGTAAGAAAAGTTTCGCCGCTCCGTTTAACGAATCAAGAACGACCGAAAGGAGAACCGATATGAATAGGAATTTAAAAGCCTCTGCCGTTGCAGCCGCCGCTTTGCTTTTCTGCTTTGGCGCGCCCGCGAACGCCGCCCCGAAAGCGTTTCGTTACAGCACGACGGTTGAAAAGGAACGGCCGGAATTGAACGAAGAAACAAAACGTTTGATCAAAGCTTACCGTCAAAACCCGACCGATGAAAACAGGGCGGCGTTGAAAAGACAGGTTGAAATCAACTATGACAACGTGATCGCCCGTAAAAAGGCCAAGTTGGAGGAATTGAAACGCACGGCGCGCCACGAATCCAAAATCCGCGAAATGGAAGAAATCGTCGCCGAGGTCGTCAAAGACCGCGACAACCGCGTTGAGCAAAGTATGCGCCGGTTTACCGATCCCCGCTTGCGCCCCGGCGCGCGGGAAACAACGGACGGATTTTTACCTGTTTTGGGGGCGGCTGAAAATGTTGACATCGCCTATACCCCCGTGACAAACGCGCAATATCTCGCTTTTTTGCGGGAAAAGGGAAAAGACGTTTCCGGTTATGACGGTCGTCCGAACCATCCGGCCGTGAATGTGTCCTATAACGACGCCGTCGCTTATGCCGCGTGGATGACGGACAAGGACGGCAAAGCGACTTATCGTCTGCCGACCGAACGGGAATGGGAAATGGCCGCCGGACATATGCCTAAAGACGCCGATTTCAACAACGGCGTTCAAACCGGTACGTCCGCCGTTAACGCCTATAAAACGACTTTGTCCGCCAGCGGCGCGGTCGATATGTGGGGAAATTGCTGGGAATGGACTTCGACGGTTAAGGAAAACGGCCAAAAAGCCGTCAAAGGCGGATCGTTCGATTCCCCGCGCATGAAATGCCGGACGGAGGAACGCGACGAATCCCGTAATCCCGCCAACGGATACAACAATGTTTGCTTTCGCCTGATCCGTGAAAAGTAAACTTTTTGAAAAGGAGAAAAAACATGAATAAATTATTCGCTTTTGTCTTGTCCGGCTTGTTAATCGCCGGATGCGCCGCCCCCGCCTGTGCCGAAACCGGAACAAACGCCGATGCGGCCGCCGTCACCGTCAAAGCCGACGGATTGAAAAACGGCCTGAAAGAAGGGTTGAAAGACGGTTATAAAAAGGAACAGCCCGACGGAATGAAAGAAGGCATGAAAGACGGTCTGAAATACGGATTAAAGGACGGATTGAAGGAAGGGCTGAAAGACGGCGCGAAAAAAGACACCACTCGTCCCGTTCGCCGCAAAAGACTGAAGGAAGGGCTGAAAAACGGTGCTAAAAAAACAGTGTCATCCGAAGAATGACGCCGGACGACGCAAAAAACAACATTACGGAAAGCGGCATCGGTTTTGCCGCTTTTCGTTGCATATTTTCCCCCGTGTCGGGCGCGTTGTTCCAAAAAGCTTACGACTATGGGTTGAAAAATTACTTCATAAATCCGTATTCATAGACGGCGGGGCACAGTTTTTGTTCCAACTGTTTATAAGCGGTTTCAAGTTCTGAAAAATCAACGGGTTTGGATATTGTTGTTTCATTGTATTTTCGCAAAGCGTTTCTGATTTGAAACCACCCCGCATCCGAATTTTCAAGCTTGAATTCCCGTTTGACCGATTGCGGCAGGCTTAGTTCAAAATACTTTTTCCACAGCTTTTTTCCGGTGTTCAAAACGGATTTTGCTTCCTCCGAAAATTTTATTTTTTTCATATACTTGACCATAAAGTCGCTTTTAAACCTGTTTTCCGCGCCGACTTCGATTTCCGAATACGGAATAAAATGATTGACGACGAGCCAGTTTTGGCCGTTCCATTCCAAATTTTGAACGGAAGCGGTGAAATTGCCGGCGTTGAACAGCATATAAACCAAACAGTCGTTGAAAAATTCATCGGGTAAATCTTTGTCGGGCTGCAAAAACTGGTCGCGGTCGTTGACCCAGCCGTGTTTGACCAGATGTTCGACGGAAAACAAAACGGCGGCTTGACGCAAATTGTCTTTCGTAATGTAAAAACCGTGTCCGCGAGAAGCGGCGGAAGACAGCAGATAAACGTATTTTTGCGCGTTCTGCACATCGTTCGTTCCCGCGCACATATAGCCGATAAAATCGTCCGAACCTGTTGTCACCCAAGCTTTTCCGTCTGTCGCGGTAATGGCCGATTTCAGCGGAACGACAGGTATTTTATTCGCTTTCGGACGCTTTATCCAACGGCTGAGAAACCTGTCCGACGAAATGTTGTAAAATTTCTTTTCCCCCTGCGGTTCGCCGTTTTTTGACAGGATTTCAGTTGAAATTTCCGTTATTTCTTTGTGTTTTCGGCCGGTATTCCGTGTTTTCCAAATCAGAAAACCGATCGGAAAATCGCCTTTCAATCCGTCGAACGCTTTGCTGTGAACAATAAATCCGTTCAAATATTCCGCGTTCCATTGTTTGCGGAAATCCTCGAAATTCGGCGCGTTGACATATTTCAGCTTACTGAACATCGCCAAAACGGCATCGGGCATTTCAACCGCAATTCGCGCGACAAATTGCATGAACAGTTCGTTGCTCGCCTTGCCCCAATCGGGCATACCCTTTTCGGCGAATTTCGTTTTGGCGACTCCGGTTTTGTTTTTGGCTTTGCCGACGCCTTTCGCCGTGTTGTCGGCGTTTGTCGCTTCGGCGTAAGGCGGATTGATTAAAATCAAAATTTTTCTTTTTTCTTGAATCGCCGTTTGCAGTTCGGCGGGCAGTTTTCCCGTCAGGGAATAGTCGATCTTTCCGTCGTCCGTTATGTCGTCGTTCAGATAATCGTATTGAAAACGATAAGCACCGGCGCACATCTTTGTCGCCGTCATAATGTCAACGTCGTTTTGTTCCAGCGTGCTCATGAACAAATTTCTGGGGTTTGAATGTTTTGTTTCCAGATTTCCGACGCCGCAGCACATATCCCAGACGATATAGTTCCTCTGCCAGTTTTTTCCCAAAGTTTTCGCCAGCAGTTCATAAGCTTTGTCCACGATGTGCAAAGGCGTGTAAAACGCGCCTTTGAAATCGCGTTCATCAACCGGAATCAGGCAGTCCCGCCGTTCCAGCAGATAGTCGCGGTATTTCTGTTCGGGCGGGCGGTCGTAAATCGCCCAAAATTGCTGGTATCTTTCTTGGTTGCCGATTTCGTACAAACGTCCTTTCAACAAAAACGCCGGCATATTGTTTTTGTGGATTAATTCGGCAGGTAGCTTTTGATGCGTAGCCGTTTTTCCGTCGCTCATAATGTCGGCGTAAAACAGCAGAGAATATTCGTCGGTGTCCAAGTTGCCGATTTCGCGTCCGATCATATCCACCCACCTGTCAAATACCTGTTTCAGATTGTCCGGTGTGATTTGCGTGCGAATGATTTTGTTGTGTTTGACGGCGTTTTTTACGGTTTTTATAAATTCGTCGCTTTGCGTTTCGATTTGAAAAGCGACAAAGCGCGTTCCGATGTACGCCGATACGGTTTCCAAAGCTTCCCGTGTGTACTTGCTGGCGGATTTCCCCCAATCGATTTCCTTTGTTTTGTTTTTTTCAATCAAAAAAGGCAGGACTTTGGCTGTTTCCATAATCGCCGCCTTGACGCAATCCATTACGCAAAGAAACGGAGGCACTTCCTCGCCTTTTTTATGGGCGGCGAACACATAGCACAATAACTGCGTGAACATTTCATAGACGGATGTTTGACCGCCTTTTTTGGTTTCAAACCAAATTTCCTTTGTTTGTATGTCAATCAGATTTTTTTGGGTTCTTTTCAACCCCAGAGCATCAATGTAAATGTCTTTGACGTCTTCTTCGCTGCTGACGTTTTGCAGTCGTTCAAATAGTGTTTTAGCCATAAAAAATTCCCCAAAAACCGCTTTTCAGCGGTCGGGGAGTTGAGAAATCATAAAACAGAAATGATCGTAAAGACCTTTAATCCGCGTCCGAGCGGGCGAAGATCTGGACATACGTCAATACCTCCCCGACCACCGGAGGTCGGAGATAGAATTCCGTTCCGCATATACGAAACGGACTGTCGGCGTTCGTATCAAACGCCGTCTGTTTTAAGAGAGCTTCTCACGGCTCCGCGCCCGCCAAGGCGCTTGTTTGTCGAAACGACAAACCTTTGTCAGGCTAGCACAATGATGAAAAACGGCAAATAAAAAAACACCCTTTCGCCGTTCAAACGAAAAGGTGTCTTTTGTCGAAGCTTTTCCTACAGCCCGTTGATCCACGCGGCGATTTTGGCGGTGACGGCGTCGTCGTATTCTTTGCCCATGTTGTTGAACGACGCGTCGGGCAGGATTTGCGCGTTTTTCGTCAAAGCCGTGACATCCGGCAAAAACGTGCCGCGGTTGCTGCCCTGTGTCGAAAAGAAAGCGACCTTTCTGCCCTGAAAATCCGTTTGTTCCAGATACGACAGCACCGGAGTCGCCGCCGTGTACCACCACGCGGGCGCGCCGACGAACACGATGTCGTATCCGGTCAGGTCGGGCAGTTGTTTCAACGCCGGATATTTTTTCGTTTTCAGCTGTTCCTTGATCGCCAGATGCAGTTTCGCCCCCGTCGGCAACGGTTCCGCGGTTTCCAGCCGGAACGTGTCCGCGCCCGTCAGTGTTTTGATTTTGTCGGCGATTTCCTTTGTGCGGCCGGTCAGCGAATAATAAACGACCAACACTTTGCCCAAATCTTTTTTAACTTCGGCGGATTTGTCCGCGTATTGCGCCATTTCCCGTTTGTTGACGGACGAAACGCGGTACAGGTGCCACAGCCCCGCGGCGGCGGCGACAATGGCGGCGGCGATCAAAACGTACAAAGCGTATTTCATTATAAAGCTCCTTTGGTTGAAGGCAGGATGTCTTTTGCTCTTTCGTCAAATTCGACGGCATGGCGCAAAGCCCGCGCGAACGCCTTGAAGCACGATTCTATGATATGGTGCGAATTGCCGCCATACAGATTTTCGATATGCACCGCGGCGCGCAGGTTGTCGGCGACGGCGGTGAAAAATTCCTTGAACACTTCGGTGTCGATGTCGCCGATTTTTTCGGTCGGAAAATCGACGCGCCAGACACAGACGCCCCGTCCGCTTAAGTCCAGAACGCAGCGGCTGAGCGATTCGTCCATCGGGACGCACGCCGCGCCGTAGCGGTTGACGCCCTTTTTATCGCCAAACGCCCGCGCGACCGTTTGGCCGATGACGATACCGGCGTCTTCGACCAGATGATGCGCGTCAACGTGCAGGTCGCCGGTCGCTTTGACGGTCAGGTCGATCAGGCTGTGGCGCGACAGTTGTTCCAGCATATGGTCGAAAAATCCGCATCCCGTGGAGATGTCGTATTTCCCCGTGCCGTCCAGATTGACAAAGACTTTGATTCGCGTTTCCGCGGTGTTCCGTTCCGTTTCGGCCGTGCGCATTTGCTTTTTCCTTTCTTTCGGCGATAATCTGTTTTAAACCACATTAACGCAGTTTTTTATGCAAAGCAAAGGAGATGTCATGGATAACCAAACGCCGGCTTTACGCGGCACGACGATTTTGTGCGTCCGCAAAAACGGTTCCGTCGTCATCGCGGGCGACGGACAGGTGACGTTCGGCAACACGGTGTTGAAAAGCAACGCCAGAAAAGTGCGCCGGTTGGGCAACGGCGGCATCATCGCCGGATTCGCGGGCGCGACCGCCGACGCGTTCACTTTGTTTGAACGGTTGGAGGAAAAGTTGGAAAAAAATTCGTTCCAGCTGACGCGCGCGTGTGTCGAACTGGCCAAAGACTGGCGCACGGACAAATATTTGCGCAAATTGGAAGCGATGATGATCGTCGCGGACAAGGACGCCACGCTGGTTTTGACGGGCAACGGCGACGTTTTGGAACCGCAGCGCGGGCTGATCGGCATCGGGTCGGGCGGATCGTATGCGCAGGCGGCCGCGCTGGCGTTGATCGATACGGACATGACGGCGCGGGAAATCGTTGAAAAGGCGATGAACATCGCGGCCGACATTTGCATTTACACCAACCACAACATCATTACGGAAAGCTTATGAGTATGTTTTTTTCACCCCGCGAAATCGTTTCCGAACTCGACCGCCACATCATCGGGCAGGACGAAGCCAAGCGCGCCGTCGCCGTGGCGTTGCGCAACCGCTGGCGTCGTCAGCAAATCCCCGCCGCTTTGCGCGAAGAGGTCGTGCCGAAAAACATCCTGATGATCGGGCCGACGGGGGTCGGGAAAACCGAAATCGCCCGCCGGTTGGCGAAATTGGCGCAGGCGCCCTTTATCAAAACCGAAGCGACGAAATTCACGGAAATCGGCTATGTCGGCCGCGATGTCGAAAGCATTATCCGCGATCTGGTCGAAATATCCATCACAATGACGCGCAAAAAAATGCGCAAGGACGTGCACGTCAAGGCCGAAGCCGCGGCCGAGGAACGCGTGATCGACGCTTTGGTCGGCGATATCGCGACGGATGAAACGCGGCAGAAGTTTAAAAAGCTGCTACGCGACGGCGCGCTGGACGATCGGGAAATCGAAATCGAGGTGCAGGACGGCCAGAACAATTCCATGCCGACGATCGACATTCCGGGGATGCCCGGCGCGCAGATGGGGATGATTTCCTTGGGCGATCTGCTGGGTGGCAAAGGGACGACGTACCGCAAAAAGAAAATGACCGTCAAGAATTCCTACGACGTTTTGGTGACGGAGGAGTGCGACAACCTGATCGAACCGGAAAAAGTGATCAAAACGGCCGTGGAAAACGTCGAAAACAACGGCATCGTCTTCATTGACGAATTCGACAAGATTTGCGGCCGTGGCGAAGGTCGGAATCCGGACGTTTCGCGCGAAGGCGTCCAGCGCGACCTGTTGCCGTTGATAGAGGGAACGACCGTGGCGACCAAGCACGGCATGGTGAAAACAGATCATATCCTGTTTATCGCTTCAGGAGCTTTTCATGTATCGAAACCGTCCGATCTGTTGCCTGAATTGCAAGGCCGTTTGCCGATTCGCGTTGAATTAAAGCCGTTGAGTCAGGATGATTTCTACCGGATTTTGACAGAGCCGGAAGCGAATCTGATCCTGCAGTACAAGGAATTGATGAAAACGGAAAACTTCACGCTGGAATTTGACGACGGGGCGATACGGGAAATCGCCGCTTTAGCCGCCGAGGTCAACGAGAACGTCGAAAACATCGGCGCGCGCCGTTTGCACACGATTATGGAAAAACTGCTGGAGGACATTTCCTTCACCGCCGCCGAACGTCAGGGGGAAAAAGCGATCATTACAAAGGAACTGGTTGCGGAGAAAGTCGGCGCGTTGGCAAAAACATCGGACTTATCCAAATTCATCTTGTAACCGTCTGCGTTGTTGCGTGATGGGAATAAATATGAAACGGACGTTTTCAGAATTTTCAAGGCGTCCGTTTCTTGTTTGAACCGGCATGAAAAAAAGCGGCTTTTATTCCGTTGTTTTCAGGGAATAAAAAAATGGAAAAACTTTTATACACGGCGAAAACAAAGGATGTTTTCAGAATCGTAACAAGTATGAAAAGGTTGTTTTCAGGCGGGCTTGAAAAAACAGGCGTGCTTGGTTAATCGGGTGAAAAGTAATGATAAACGCATTGAAAAGGCGGTGAAATGTATCAAAGTTGGCAACTTTTCTGGGTTTTCTTTAAAATCGGGGCGTTCACGCTGGGCAGCGGATACGCCATGATGCCGCAGATCCGGCGGGAATTGGTGGCGCGGCGCAAATGGTTGGACGATGATGAATTTATCGACATTGTCGCGGTGACGCAATCCGCACCGGGACCGATCGCCGTTAATTTGGCTGTTTTTTTAGGTCTGCGGATCGCGGGCGTCAAAGGGATGATCGCAACGGCGTTCGGGGCGGTTTTGCCGTCGTTCGCGATTATTTTGATGATTGCCGCGTTGTTTCAAGGGATACAGGACGCGCCGCTGTTCGTCGCGGCGTTCAAGGCCGTAAAGCCTGCGTCGGTCGCGCTGATTCTGGTGCCGGTTTTTACGATTGCCAAACGCACGGGGACGGTCGGGTTCAAGATGTTTCTTTCCGTCGCGGCCGCGTGTCTGGTCGCGTTCACGCCGTTGTCGCCGATTTATGTCGTGGTGGCGTTCGCGGCGGGCGGGATTCTTTATTACGGACGGAAAAAATGATTTTTTGGCAGTTGTTTCGCATTTTCTTTATGATCGGGATGTTCAGTTTCGGCGGCGGGTATGCGATGCTGCCGTTGATCCAAGACGAAATCGTCACGCGTAATCATTGGATCACAAACGCCCGATTTGTCGATATCGTCGCTGTTTCTCAAGTCACGCCGGGGCCGTTGGCCGTGAACGCCGCGACATATGTCGGCTTTGCCGCGACACAATCCGTGTGGGGCGCCGTTTGTGCGACGGCGGGCGTTTGTCTGCCGTCAATCATTGTCGTCGTGTTTTTGTACCTGTTTATGCAAAAATTCAAAGAGGCCGTTTGGCTGAAAAATATGTTCAAAGGGCTGAAAATCGGTGTTGTCGGTCTGATTTTAGGGGCGGCGCTGATCTTGATGACGCCGGAAATTTTTGCGGATTATATCGGCGTTCTGCTGTGCGTCGCGTCGTTTGTCGCGTGCTATCGGTTCAACCAATCGCCGATTACGGTGATTTCGGCCGCTGCCGTTGCCGGTATGCTGATTTATTAAAATGTTTCACGTGAAACAAAAATTACGGTTTTGCGGATAAAAAATTTTCCGCTTGTCTTTTTTCATCCGAAGCGTCTATTTTATGAAAAACAGAGATGCGAAAATGTTTCACGTGAAACAAAGGATGTGAAAAAGTGATAACGAACGATCGCGACAATGTGCTGAAACAGCTGCGCTTATCCGGACGGATTGTTGAAAATCTGGATAAATACGTCGATTTGCTGGAATGTGAACAGGCAAAGATGAATCTGGTCGGACGTTCGACGCTGCCCGCCGTTTGGACGCGTCATGTACTGGATTCGGCGCAGTTGTTCAATCTGTTGTTGCCGGCGGACAAGTGTATCCTTGATTTGGGCAGCGGCGCCGGTTTTCCCGCGCTGGTTTTGGCGATTATGGATGAAAAGCGGGAACGTGATTTTCATTTGGTCGAAAGCGACGGAAAAAAGTGCGGCTTTTTAAACAAGGTTATCGAAACCTGCGGTTTGAAAGCCGAAGTGCACAACGAACGGATTGAGCAAATGGAAAAGTTCGGTGCGGACGTTATCACTGCGCGCGCTTTGGCGCCGTTGGAACTTTTGTTGAAATACGCTTGTCCGTTTTTCAAAACGAAAACGCGCTGTCTGTTTATGAAAGGGGCGAAAGCGGACGAGGAATTGACCGCCGCCGCCCGAAAATACGCTTTTCATTTTGAAAAAATTCCCAGCGTCACCAGCGACGAAGGACGGATTTTGCTGCTTTCAGGGGTGAAAAAGAAATGAACGATTTATATAAACGTCCGCGCGTCATCGCCGTTTCCAACCAGAAAGGCGGCGTCGGCAAAACGACGACGGCGGTCAATCTGGCGACGGCTTTGGCGGCCGTGAACAAAAAGGTGCTGGTGCTGGATTTCGATCCGCAGGGCAACGCGACGGTCAGTTTCGGCATCGAACGTAAAAACGCGCCCAAAAATATGTATCAGGTTTTGATGGGGGAAACGAAGATTTCTTCGGCGATCGTGTGGACGAAGATTCCGAATTTGTCCGTCGTCGTGTCGTCCAAGGATCTGGCCGGCGCCGATTTCGAGTTGTCGCACAAGGACGCGCCGCAGTTTTATTTGAAAAAAGCGTTGGATTCGGAAATGCTGTCGTACGACTACATCTTTATCGACTGTCCGCCGGCGGTCGGGATGCTGACGGTCAACGCTTTGGTCGCGGCCGATTCCGTCATCGTTCCGGTGCAATGCGAATATCTGGCGTTGGAAGGCGTGGCCGATTTGATGAAAACGATTGATCGGGTGAAGCGCAATTTCAACCACGGTTTGGAAATACAGGGGATCGTCCTGACCATGTTCGACGGCCGCACGGGGTTGTCCGAAGTCGTCGCGCAGGACGTGCGCAGCTTTTTCGGCGCGAAAGTGTATAAGTCGGTGATTCCGCGGAACGTCCGCGTGTCCGAAGCGCCGTCGCACGGCAAACCGATTTTATTATACGATTTTAAAAGCAAAGGGGCGCAGGCGTATATCGCTTTGGCCGGAGAGATTTTGAAACAGGAGGCTAAGAAATGACGGCACGGAATTTGGGACGCGGATTGAACGCTTTGCTGGGGGACGCCGAAGAATCGGCCGAACAGGCAAGCGGCATTCAAACGGTGGCTTTGTCCGATTTGGAACCCAGCCCGTTTCAGCCGCGCCGCGTTTTTGACGAAGAGGCGATCAACGATCTGGTCGAATCCATTCGCACCAAAGGCGTTTTGCAACCGCTGATCGTCCGCGCCAAAAACGGCGGGGACGGAAAATACGAAATCGTCGGCGGGGAACGCCGCTGGCGGGCGTCGCAGTTGGCGGGATTGACGGAGGTTCCCGTTATCGTCAAGCAGTTCACCGATAAGGAAGCGTTGGAAGTCGCGTTGATCGAAAATCTGCAACGGCAAGATCTTAACGCGCTGGAAGAAGCCGAGGGCTATCGCCGTTTGATGGACGAATTCGCCAACACGCAAGAGGAATTGGCGCAGGCCGTCGGCAAAAGCCGCAGTCATGTCGCAAACACGATGCGTTTGCTGGGGTTGCCGGAAAAGGTCAAGGGGTATCTGGAAACCGGAAAATTGACCAGCGGTCACGCGCGCGCCCTGTTGACGGCCAAAGAACCCGAGGTTTTGGCGGAAACGGTCATCGCCAAAGGGTTAAACGTCCGCCAAACGGAAAAGCTGGCGCAAGAGGGATTGGAAAAGAAAAAACGCAAACCCGCCGCGCCGAAAAAATCCGAAAAGCAGGAGGAATGCGATTCTCTGGCGGCCGATTTGTCGCGCGTTTTGGGCATCAACGTGTCCATCCGTCCGAAATCCGTCGGCGGAGAGCTGGTGCTGTTTTACGAAACGCTGGAACAGCTGGACGGGTTGATCCGCCGGCTGAACGCCCGTCCGCAGGATAAAAAAGCGCAGGCGGTCGAAGATGACGTGATTCAAAACGACGACGATGATATCGGCGACATTGTTTTCGACGGTTCGTTTTCCGACACGTTGGACGACGACGTGATCAGTTTGGACAAGCTGAAATAATAAAATCCGCCGCGATTTCGATCCCCGCCGCTGCGACAACGGCGGGGATTTTCGTTGCTTGTTAAAAATCGCCTTGTCTGAACCGGCAAAAACCTTTATTCTGTCGATATGTATCGGCGGTTCGGCCGTCGGTAACAGTGTCTGGAAACAGGCGCGGAGCCGTCAGAAGCTCTTTTTTTTGCTACAAGCGGTGTTTGATATAAACGCCGTACAATCCGTTTCGCATATGGCGGGGCGGAATTATATCCCCGACTTTATTTCTCTGGTCGGGGAGGTTTTGACGTATGTTCAGACACTTTCCGATTTGTCGGCAGGTGTTAAAGGTCTTAACGGTCATATCTTGTAGCGTGGCTTCTGAACTCCCCGCCGCCTGATTTTCAGGCGGTTGTTTTTTACCTGAAAAACAGGAGGGAGTTATGAAGAGATTTTTATTGATATTCGGTCTGTTTTTGCTGTTTGAGACGAGCGCACGGGCTGTGGTTGTGGTTGAATGCAAGGTTGCAAATTGTAAATCGTGCGATGCATATAAAAGTGGTGCTTGTTACATTTGCAATGACGGTTATCTGCCTTATGCTACGGACATGATTCCGAGCGAAGACGGCGAGGGATATTATATGGAAAAATTGTGTGCCAAATCGAATATTGAACATTGTCAAATGGTTGAAGATGCCGGTGGAACAACTTGTCTGGTATGTGAACGGGGGTACGGTCGCTCAGATTTGTACAGGACAGGGTGTTTGCCATGTTCGGATGAAAACGCAACGGAATGCAGCGGTAGCTTATACACAGGATCAACAGCGTGTAAAAGCGGTTATACCTTGGGAAAAAACAAAGCTACTTCGGCCGGATATACGTGCTATAAAATAGTTGAGCATTGCACGGATTATTCAGGTGTACAAAATTCGCCAAAAAAACAATGCGTCGAATGCGAGAGCGGTTATTCACTGCAAGATGGGGACTGTGTCGCCGATGATACCGGTGATTCCGAAACGGCAATCGGCACGGTCATTTCCTGTCCGGACGATATGACATTATCCGCCGACGGTTGTTGTTGTGTGCCTGACTGAATCATTCCGCCCAAAACGCGTTTTGAATGTGTTCGGGAAAATGATCGGGCGAGATCAACACGACATCGAAACGCAATTCCTTTTCCGCCAGATCGGGGCGCGTCGCCAGATAATACTCCGCGCCCCGAACGCGGCGGGATTGAACGCGGGCGTTGACGGATTCGGCGGCGGCGGTTGGTGTCGCGCGGCGTTTGACTTCGACAAAAGCGATCGTATCGCCTTTGGCCGCGATGATGTCGATTTCGCCCGCGCCGGAACCCCGCGGCGGTTTAAAATTGCGTTCCAGTATCCGGTACCCTTTCAACCGCAAAAACCACGCGGCGGCGGTTTCGGCTTTGTATCCGCTGTCGCGCGCTTTTTTGCCTGTTTCACGCCTGTCCATTTTTCAATTCCAAAGCGCGCTTATACACGTCCTTTTTAGGCGCGCCCGTCTGTTGCGCGGCGAAAGCGGCCGCGTCTTTGACCGTCATGGTTTCCAACGCCCGTTTGATCACGGCGTCGATGTCGGCCGGCGCGGCCTTTTCCTCGGCGGGCGGAGCGACGACGATGACGATTTCACCTTTCGGCCAGCCGTTTTGTCGGTATCCGTCGATCAATCCGGAAAGCGTGCCGCGGACGGTCTGCTCGAATTTCTTGGTGATTTCGCGCACGACGGCGGCCTGCCGGTTGCCCAGAACGTCCGCCATGTCGGCCAGCGTTTCCGCCAGCCGTTGCGGGGATTCGTAAAAAATCAGCGTAGCCGGAACGTTTGCCAGAATTTCCAGCTCTTTTTTGCGCGCCGTTGTTTTCGGCGGCAGGAAACCGTTGAACAGAAACCGGTGGGATGGCAGGCCGGACAGCTGCAGCGCGGTCAGAAAAGCGCACGCCCCCGGAACGGAGGTGACATATATGCCGTTGTCGATACATTCCTGCACCAGCTTGTACCCCGGATCGCTGACCAGCGGCATTCCGGCGTCGGAAACCAAGGCGACCATTTCATTGTTGCGCAACCGTTCCAAAATTTTCGGGCAGGCTTTCTCCGCGTTGAAATTGTGATAGGCGGTCAGTTTTTTGCCGGCGATCCCCAGCAGGGTCAGCAGTTTTTGCGTGTTCCGCGTGTCTTCGCACGCGACTGTGTCGGCGGATTTCAAAACATCGACGGCGCGGGCGGAAATGTCGCCCAGATTGCCGATAGGGGTTGCAACAAGGTATAATCCTTTGATAAAAAATGCGTCAGACAATTTGCACTCCTTTGCAAAAACAGCTAAGATGCATCTAATCACGTTTTAAATTCGGGAGCAATTCCTTGCGTCAAAAAATTTGCCGTTCTTTCGTTTTTGTTGTTGCGCTGTCCGTGTTGGCGTCGTGCCGCGGCGGCATCCCCATGTTTTCAAAGCGCGTGGATCAAAGCGCGTTTCACGTCGCCGACGCGAATATCGCCGAAAAGGGTGCGGAAACCGCGCCCGCGATCGTTCCCGTTGAAATGGTGCGCGTCGGGATGTTGGTGCCGCTGACGGGGAATTCGGCCAAGCTGGGCGAGGTTTTGCGCAACGCGGCGCTGATGTCCCTGTTCGACATTTCCAGCCAGCGGCTGATCCTGCAATTCTACGACACGCAGGGAACGGCCGAGGGGGCGCGCGCCGCTGCCAAGCTGGCGATCAGCCAGGGCGTCGAATTGATTATCGGTCCCGTTTATTCGCAGGCCGTCCGCGCCATCCGTCCGGCGACACATTCCGCCGACATCGGCGTGATCACTTTTTCGTCCGACCCGTCGAATCTGGGGGACGGCGTCTATACGATCGGCGCGCTGACATCGCAGCAGGTGGAACACATCGTCCGTTTCGCCTGTGACAAGGGATACAAGCGGCTGGCCGTTTTGTCGCAGGACAACGCGACGGGCGACATTGTTTCCATGGCGGCGAAATCGGCCGTTGACGCGTGCGGCGGCATGATCACAAAGGCCGCTTTCTACGATCCGAAAACGGACGATTTGCAAACGGCGGTCGCTTCCATCATGCCCAAAATGCTGGAGGATTTGGAAACCGAACGCGACGACGAGGTCAAGCGGTTGGAAAAAGCGCGCGAACAGGTCGCCGCCGGTCATCCCGTTTTGATGAAAAACGAGGAAACCGGAGAAATGGAGGAACGCCAGATGTCGCTTGAGCAACTGCAAGCGACGATCGACGTTTTGAAAGAAACGGAATTGCAACGCGATCCGTTCGAGTTCGATGCGATCCTGATCCCCGAAGAGGGCAGCCGTCTGCGGTCGTTGGGGGCGTTGATGTCGTATTACGACGTTCCCGCCGAAATCAAAATATTGGGAACGTCGCAGTGGTCGGATTCCCGTCCGGCGCGCGAAGCGGCGTTGATCGGCGGGTGGTTTTCACATTTGCCGTCGGCGGGATTTGCCGATTTTTCCAAGCGGTACGCCGAGATTTACGGTGAAAAACCGCCCCGCATCGCGTCGCAGGCGTATGATGCCGTCGCTTTGGCCGCGATTTTGGCGGAAACGGGCGGATTTTCCTATGAAAACCTGACGACGGTTTCCGGTTTCAAGGGCGTGGACGGGCTGTTCCGCCTGTTGCCGAACGGGTTGTCCGAACGCGGGCTGCAGGTGTTGGGCGTGGAAAAGAAAGGCTTTGTCACCCTGTCGCCGGCGTTGGAAGTGTTTGAAACCGTTCCGACGTTCGTTCCCGACGTTTACGTCAAGGGATTCCGCAATTCGCCCGATCTGGTGACCGTTCCCGAAACGCCGGAAGCCGCCGCGGACGAAACGGTCGTGATTGACGAAAACGGATCAGACCAGCAAAGTGCCGCAAAGGGCGTTCAAAATCAATAACCCTTTGGCCGTCGCGCGGATGCCTTTTTTATCGCTGACCAAAAAGCCGTCGGTCTGATAGTCCAGCAATGTTCCCGCGTGCATGAAATCTTCGGGCGGTCGGCCGATGATGTCGGCAAAGGCCGTCCGGTTGATGCCTTCGCGCGTGCGCAACGCCATAAAAATCAGCTCTTCCGCCTTTTCTTTCGGTGTCAAAACGTTTTCTTCGACGGTTCGGTTTTTCAGCCATAGCGCGATGTCGGGGCTTTGCGCCGTGGCGTAAAAGCGGCCGTTTTGTGTAAATCGGCCGTGCGCGGCGGGGCCGACGCCCAGCCATTCGCCCCCCTGCCAGTACAGCAGGTTGTGGCGGCATTCTTCGCCGCGGACGGCGTGGTTGGACACTTCGTAACGTTCTGTGCCGGCCTGATACGTCATGCGGTCGGTCAGTTCGAACAAATCGGCGGCAAGTTCCTCTTCGGGCGGTTGGACGCCTTTTTTATAAAAGAACGTGCCTTCCTCGATCGTCAGCTGGTACAGGGACAGATGCCGCAGGTTCAATTCCAAAATGCGGTTCAGCTCCGATTCCCAATCCCGTAGCGTTTGGTTCGGGCGGCCGTAAATGAAATCGGCGGACACGCGGGGAAAGATGCTTTTGGCGTTTTCCAATACGTCCAAAGCCTGTTCGACCGTATGCAACCGTCCCAGAAATTTCAGATCCGCGTCGTTCAACGCCTGCACCCCGACGGACAGGCGGTTGACGCCCGTTTGGCGCAGGGCGCGCATCTTTTCCGCGTCAAGGGAACAGGGATTGCCCTCCAGCGATATTTCGACATCGTTCGTCACCTGCCATAGCCCGCGGATTGTTTCGATGATGAAACGGACGGCGTCCGCGGTTGCCAAAGACGGGGTGCCGCCGCCGAAAAAGATTGATGACACCGTTTTGTCCGCGGTGCGCGCGGCGTATGTTTTCAGGTTTTCACCATAGGCCGCCCGCCAAGCGTTTTCGTCGAAACGCTTTGACGGCACGCTGACAAAGTCGCAATAGGGGCACTTTGATCGGCAAAACGGCCAATGGATGTAAACGCCGAAACCGGTCACAGGCAGGCGTCCGTGAACATTTTCAACGCCCGCGCGCGGTGGCTGATCGTGTTTTTCACGGCGGCCGGCAATTCGGCGAACGATGCGTCGTATCCGTCCGGAACGAACATCGGGTCGTAGCCGAATCCGTGTTCGCCCGTTTTCACCGGCCAGCACAGCGTGCCGTTGACGCGGCCTTCAAACGAACGGGTTTCGCCGTCGGGCCACGCGATGACCATGGCGCAGGCGAAATGCGCGGAACGGTCGGTCGAATCGCCCAGTTCTTCGTTTAATTTTTCCATGGCGTACATGAACCCGTTTTTCTTCGGTTCGTTATGGCGGGCGGAATAAATCCCCGGCCGGTCGCCCAAAGCGTGCACGCACAGCCCCGAATCGTCGCCCAAAGCGGGCAGGCCGGATTCTTTGGCGGCGGCGACGGCTTTGATCGTCGCGTTTTCAACGAACGTCGTTCCGTTTTCTTCGGGTTCGGACAGGTTCAAATCGCCGGCGGACACCACGGTGATGCCGAACGGGGCGAGGATTTCCTGCATTTCGGCGACTTTTCCGGCGTTGTGCGTGGCCAGAACCAGCTTTTTTTCAACCAGTTTGCGCATCATTCCCCCAAAGCTTCGTGTTGGATTTTCGCCAGTTCCGACGTGCCTTTGCACGCCAGTTCGTACAGCGTTTTGAATTGGTCGGGGGTAAAGGGGGCGCGTTCGGCCGTTCCCTGAATTTCGACGATGCCGCCTTTGCCCGTGATGACGAAGTTGGAATCGGTTTGGGCGTTGGAATCTTCGACGTAATCCAGATCCAAAACGGGCGTGCCGTCGTAAATGCCGCAGGAAATCGCCGACACCGTGTCGAACAGCGGCAGAGTGTAAAACCGGCGCTGCTGGCGCAGTTTCTGCAACGCCAGATGCAGCGCGACAAACCCGCCCGTGATCGACGCCGTGCGCGTGCCGCCGTCGGCCTGAATCACGTCGCAGTCGATTTTGATACAGATTTCGCCCAAAGCTTTCAAATCGACGACGGAACGCAGGGCGCGGCCGATCAGCCGCTGGATTTCCTGCGTGCGCCCCGACTGGCCTTTTTTGGATTCGCGGTCGGTGCGGGTGCCCGTCGCGCGGGGGATCATGCCGTATTCGGCCGTGACCCATCCTTTGCCGGAATTGCGCATCCACATCGGGACTTTGTCTTCGACTGTCGCGGTGCAAATGACGTGCGTGTCGCCGCATTTGATCAGGCACGAACCTTCGGCGTGTTTGTTGACGTTCGGTTCGATCGTGACTTTGCGCAGTTCGTCGAATTGTCTTTTAGAGGGTCTTTCCATTTTTTGTCGTCCTTTACGTTAATAAAATAGATTTGTCCTGTTGACGTTTGATAACACGATTACTACATTTATCCATTATGAGTAAGAAAATTTCAACGTTATCCGAATTAAACGACCGTTCCCGCGGCATTTTCAAATCGCTGGTGGACGCGTATCTGGCGTCGGGGGAGCCGGTCGGGTCGAAAACGTTGTCGCGTTTGCTGGATTTTTCGCTGTCTTCGGCGACGATTCGCAATGTTATGTCCGATCTGGAATCGGCGGGATTGCTGGCGTCGCCGCACACGTCGGCGGGGCGCGTGCCGACCGAACGCGGGTTGAAGCTGTTTGTTGACGGGTTTTTGGAAATCGGCGCGCTGGAAAACGACGAACGCCACGCGATCGAAGCGCACTGCCGTTCGACGGGCGTCAATATGGAAACGATTTTGTCCCAAGCGTCGGGGATGTTGTCGGGATTGTCGAAATGCGCGGGCGTCGTGATCGCGCCGAAAACGCGGTCGCCGCTGAAACACATCGAATTCGTGCATTTGGGGGCGGATCGGGCTTTGGTCGTCATGGTGACGGCCGACGGCGCGGTTGAAAACCGGTTGATTTCGATACCGGCGGGGACTTTGCCGGTCGCGTTGAGCGAAGCGACGAACTATCTGAACGCGCGTTTGCAGGGGCGCACGATTGAAGAGGCGCGCGACGAAATTCTGGCGGAAACCGCGTCGCACAAAGCGCAGCTGGACGAAGTGTCCGCCCGTTTGGTCGCAACGGGGCTGGCGGCGTGGGGCGGCGGAAAACGGGGCGTCCTGATTGTCAAGGGGCAGTCGAATCTGTTGGAAAACATACAGGCATTGGAGGATTTGGAACGCGTCCGCAACCTGTTTTCCGTTTTGGAAAAGCAGGAAAGCATGGCCAGATTGCTGGATTTGACGGAAAACGCGGACGGGATACAGATTTACATCGGATCGGAAAACAAGCTGTTCGATTTGGCGGGGTGTTCCATGATCACCGCGCCGTACCGCAACAGCGATGAAAAAATCGTTGGCGCGGTCGGCATCATCGGGCCGACCCGAATGAATTACGCCAGAATCATTCCTCTGGTGGATTACACGTCGCAAGTGGTCAGTAAATTGATAGGATAAGGGACTATGACAAAGCATCATAAACACAACGAAGAGCTGGACGAAATCAAGCAGGAGCTGGACGAGGTGCGCGAAACCGCCGCGGAATGCGCCAACGCGGCCGAAGCCGCCGAGGAACAGCAGGTCGTCCAATCCGACAAGATCGGTGAAATGCAGGCCGAAATCGACAAGCTGAAAGATTTGTACCTGCGGTCGCAGGCGGAAATGGAAAACCTGCGCCGCCGCACGCAGCAGGAATTGGAAAAGCGGTCGAAATTCGCCGTTTCGTCGTTCGCGCAGGATCTGTTGCCCGTCAACGACAACCTGACGCGCGCGATGGCCAGCATTCCCGAATCCGAACGCGGCAAGCAAAGCGATTTGGTGAAAAACCTGTTGGTCGGGTTGGAGCTGACGCAAAAGGATTTGAACGCCGCGTTGGAAAAAAACAACATCAAGCCGATCGACAGCGTCGGCCGCGTGTTCGACCCGAACCTGCACAAGGTCGTGCAAGAGGTCGAAGACGCGTCCAAACCGGCCGGAACGATCGTTCAGGAATGGCAGAAAGGCTACACGATCGGCGGCGACCGCGTGCTGCGCGAAGCCATGGTTGTCGTGACCCGCGGCGGCCCCCGCGCGGGCGAAAAACCGGCGGAACATATTGACACGACGGTTTGACCTGCGTTTCGTTTTAAAACGGAAAAGCGATCCGCGTTCCGGCGCGGGTCGTTTTTTTGTCGCCGCAAAGGGCGGAAAAAGAAAAAACGCTTGCCGTGCGCGGCGGATTCGCTATACTGGTAGGCGGATCGGTTCGGATTGTCCGGCCGGTCAAGTGCCTTTAGCGGGGCGCGGAGTCGTAAGAAGCTCTTTTGTTACCCGGCGCGTTGATATGCGTCGTCATCCGTTCCGTTTGAACGCGGAAACGGAAAATATCCCCGAATCCTGTCAAAGGGTTTGGGGAGCTTTTGGCGTATGTCCAGAGTGTACCCGTCCTTATCCTTGAAAAAACGGGACATTTAAAGGCCTGAAGGATCATTTGGTAACAGTGGTTTCTTAACTCCCCGAACCGCCTGAAAGGCGGTTGTTTTTTTGTTTAAACACGGGGAATTGAAATGAAACACATTCATTCTGAAGAATCCGGCCGTTCAATGGTCGAAATGCTGGGTGTTCTAGCTATCGTCGGTGTTTTGTCGGTCGGCGGTATCGCGGGATATTCCCAAGCGATGTCGAAATTCAAAGTCACCAAGGCGATGGATCAGGTGCAAACCATCATCACCAACATCCGCACGCTGTACGCGTCCCAGCGCACGTATTCTGAGTTTAATGCGCAACAGGCGCAGGCGATGGGCATCCTGACCGAAGAATCCATCGATGGCACGAAAGGTTTGAATCCGTTCGGCGGGCATATTTATTTCGGCGTGGCGGACGGGGGGCGCACCTTTACGATCACCTACACCGGATTGACCGGCGAAGCGTGCGTCAAAATGGCGACGGCGGATTGGGGCGCGGATCAATCGTCCGGTTTGCGCGGCATGGGCGTCGGACAGATAAAATCGACTGATGCTACAAAAGTTGTCGCTGTAACCCACGCATGGGCAAATTCGACAGAAGCCGGTTATACGGGCAAAAAAGCTTTGCCGGTGACGGTCGCCGACGCTGCCGCTGACAGCGGGTGCGGTACGAGTCAGGACGGCGCGGTCACATGGTATTACCGTTAATCGTTTGACGCGGAAAACAAAACAGGGGACTTCGGACGAAGCCCCCTGTTTTTATATCGGAATAATCATTTTCCGGAATAATCCCGCGCCCCGAAAATCGCCGTGCCGACGCGGACGAACGTCGCGCCCTGCTGGACGGCAAGGGGGTAATCCGCGCTCATTCCCATGGACAATTCCTTTAATCCCGCCTGTCGCGCCAGTTTTTTCAAAAACGCGAAATGCGGGGACGGTTCGTCGTCAACGGGCGGGATGCACATCAACCCGACGATGTTCAACCCCAATGCGCGGCATTTTTCGACCAGTGAATTTGTTTCACGTGGAACAACGCCGCCCTTTTGCGGTTCTTCGCCCGTGTTGACCTGAACGAAACACGGCAGGTTCCGGCCTTGTTTTTCCATTTCGGCGGCCAGCTTTTCCGCCAGTTCGACGCGGTCAACCGTTTCGATGACATCAAACAGGGCGACGGCCTCTTTGACTTTGTTGGTTTGCAATCCGCCGATCAGGTGCAGTTTCAAATCGGGATACCGTTCGCGCAGGGCGGGGAATTTTTCCGCGGCCTCTTGCACGCGGTTTTCGCCGAACACGCGATGTCCCGCCCGCAGCAGTGGCAGAACTTCGTCCGCCGGACGCGTTTTCGAAACGGCGACCAGCGTCACGTCGTCCGCTTTGCGACCGCAGTATTCCGCGGCTTTGGCGATTTCGGATTCGACTTGTGTCAGTTTGTCCATTTCACCCTCTTAAAATCTGACGGTTACGCCCAAAGCCAGCAACGGGGAATCGTTGGAATAATCCTTGTCCCGACGCGCGGAATTGAAATCAATGTAGCCGCCTTCGGCAAAGACGGACAACCCTCTGGCGACGTGATAGCGCACGGCCAGCAATCCCAATGTGTAAACGTCCTTTTTCCCGTGTTCAAAAAAGCTGTTCGCGCGCGATTGGATCACGCTTGTGCTGGTTTCAAACGGGCCGAAGTTGTAGCCGACGCCGAAATCCCATGTCACGCCTTTGGCCAGATTGCGCCCGCCGTTGTTGAAATGACGGCCGATGTCGTCGGACGTGTTGACGACGTTAACCGAACCGCCGACGGTTGTGTTGCCGGATTGAACGCTGATCCCGCCGCCGTATTGGTGGACATTTTTTTCCTCGATCGTCGCCGAATGCGCGTAGCTCATCCCCTTGAACGTCGGTTTGGTGTAGGCGTAATTCGCACTGACGGACACGTTGTATCTGCCGAAATCATTGGTGTATAGCGCGGCGACGTTCGCCCCGTATTTCAAACGCGTCTTTTGCGAAACGTAAAACGCGTCGCCGGGCGACAATCCCGCGTCGGACGGCATCACGGTCGCGCCCAGCTGCAGCGTGCCGGCCGCGCCGTAATCCAATTCCGGCGTCATATAGGACGCTTTGGCCGTGTCATTGTCGATGACGGAATACGTCGCGGGGTTGAACGCGAAACCGTAGGGCTGCGAAATCAAATTCGTCGCGTTGGTGTCTTGGATGCCCAACGTTCCGGCGTCCGGCGCAGTGACGGCCATCATGTTCGACACGTTTTTGGAATTGCCGATGATCACGCGGCCGTTGACGGAGTCCCATTTGAAATAGCTGAGATCGACGTTGACATCGCCGCGGATGATGTCGATGCTCATAAAAAACGACAGTTCGTTTTCGTCTCTGTCGTTGAATTTATAGGTGCCGGTGAAATCGACTTCGCCGTCCGTGACCAGCGACGCCCTGTCGTACCCGTTCAGCCGTCCGGCGGGGGCGGCCAGCCTTTCGGGGGTGGAACCTGTTCCGCCCGCGTTGTAAACGGTGCCGTTCTGGTCGGCGAAACCCGCGTACCACGTCAGATAACCCTTTGTTTGAAATTCAAAGGTTTCTTCGGCGTGGGCGGCGGCCGCGCCGAACGCCGCGACGGTCGCGACGGCGGCTGTCATGATTTTTTTCATAAGCTGTTTTCCTCTGATTTGTAAAAAAATTTGAAATAGCCTAGCTGAAAAGGCGGACGCGTGCAAACATATAATGCCGTTTCGTCACGCGGCGGAAAATCCGGCCGGATTTCAAGCGGGGGCGCGCCGTAAAATTGCATTAGGATTTTCAGCTTTTCTGTGCTATGAACGTTAATAAAACCAAGGAGGTTTCCGATGTTGAAAAAATTGCTGCTGATGTCGGGCGCGCTGGCGGTTTCCGCGTGCGTCGGCGATATGACGGATGTCAAATACGAATACCCCGAACGGGTGGATAATCGCTATGAACGCCCGTCCGAATACAAGGAGGAAGACCGCTTGTTCGGCGCGGACGCCCTGACGTTCAAGCTGGGCGGCGATAAAAGCGGAAATGCCGTCAAAACCGTTGCGAATGCTCCCGCCGCGCCCGCAAAAGCGGAACGCGCCGAAAACAAAGCCGGCAAGATTTGGCAATCGACGCTGCCCGTGATGTCGCGCTATCCCGTCGAAATGATGCAGGACGGATTCATCACGACCGAATGGTTCAACGACGCCGAAACGCCCTACAGACAGCTGAAAATCAACGCCGTCCGGACGCCCGACGGCGCGCAGATCACCGTGCTTTGCCGCCGCAAAAACGGAAAAGGCGACTGGGTGAACCAAAAAAACGACGCGGCGCTTGCAGATAAAATAAAAGATGATATTGTGAAGCTGTCGTCAAACCACTAACTTTTTGTGCTGAAAGTCCGATTATGAGCGAAGAAAGATACAATTTCCGTACCACCGAGGAAAAATGGCAGAAGGCTTGGGAACAGGCCGAGGTTTTCAAGGCGCGGGACACGTCCGGCAAACCGAAATACTACGCGTTGGAAATGTTCCCTTATCCGTCGGGAAAAATCCATATGGGACACGTCCGCAACTATGCGCAGGGCGATGTCATCGCGCGTTTCAAATTGGCGCAAGGCTATGACGTTCTGCACCCGATGGGATGGGATTCTTTCGGTTTGCCCGCGGAAAACGCGGCGATCAAGCACGGCGTCCACCCCGCGAAATGGACGCGCGAAAACATCGCCAATATGCGCGAGGAAATGAAAAAAATGGGGCTGTCCATTGATTGGAGCCGCGAAGTTTCCACGTGCGAAGTCGAATATTACAAGCACGAACAGAAAATGTTTTTGGACTTTTTGAAAAAAGGTCTGGCTTATCGCAAGGATTCGTGGGTCAACTGGGATCCCGTTGATCAAACGGTTTTGGCGAACGAACAGGTTGTTGACGGCAAAGGGTGGCGCACGGGCGCGCCCGTCGAACGGCGCAAGCTGTCGCAATGGTTTTTGAAAATCACCGATTACGCCGACGAATTGCTGGAAAACCTGAAAACCATGGACGGGTGGCCGGAAAAGGTGCGCGTCATGCAGGAAAACTGGATCGGCAAATCCTACGGCGCGTACATGTATTTCCCCGTCGTCGGAACGGACAAGACGCTGCAGGTATTCACCACCCGCGCCGACACGCTGTTCGGGGCGTCGTTCTGCGCGATTTCCGCCGGACACCCGATCGCGCAGGAATTGGCGAAAACCAATCCGGAACTGGCGAAGTTCATCAAGGAATGCGAAGCGTTGGGCACGTCCGTCGCCACGATCGAAGCCGCCGAAAAGAAAGGCTTCGACACCGGTTTGAAGGTCATGCACCCGTTCCCCGAAGAATTTAAAAAGCTGGGCGGAAATCCCGAATTGCCGCTGTATGTGGCGAATTTCGTTTTGATGGAATACGGCACGGGCGCGATTTTCGCCTGTCCCGCCCACGACCAGCGCGATCTGGACTTTGCCCGCAAATACGGCCTGCCCGTCCGCGTCGTCGTTTCGCACAAGGACGAGGGGATTCCCGTCGTGACGGACAAGGCGTTTGACGACATCGCCGACGGCGTCGCGGTCAATTCGGCTTTTCTGGACGGCATGGCGACCAAAGACGCCATTCCCGCCATGATCAAAAGGCTGGAGGAAATCGGCAAGGGCAAGGCGACCGTACAGTACCGTCTGCGCGATTGGGGCGTTTCCCGTCAGCGTTATTGGGGCTGCCCGATCCCCGTGATCCATTGCGAACATTGCGGCGTCGTTCCCGTTCCCGAAAAGGATCTGCCCGTCACTTTGCCCGAAGACGTGACGTTCGAAGCGTCCGGCGGCAATCCGTTGGAACGCCACCCGACGTGGAAGCACACAACCTGCCCCGTTTGCGGCAAACCGGCTTTGCGCGAAACGGACACGTTCGACACGTTCTTTGAATCGTCGTGGTATTTCGCCCGCTACGCGTCGCCGCACGAAACAGATTGCGGGTTCAAAAAGGATTTGGCAAACCACTGGCTGCCCGTCGATCAGTACATCGGCGGCATCGAACACGCGGTTCTGCATCTGCTCTACGCCCGTTTCTTTACCAAAGCGTTGCGCGATTGCGGCTATCTGGACATCGACGAACCGTTCAAAGGCCTGTTCACGCAGGGCATGGTCTGCCACGAAACGTATAAGGACGTTGACGGCAACTGGCTGTTCCCGACCGAGGTTGAAAAAAGACCCGACGGCACGGCGGTCAAAATCAAGGACGGCACGCCCGTCACGGTCGGCCGTTCCGAAAAAATGAGCAAATCGAAATACAACTTGGTCGATCCGGAAACGATCCTGTCCACCTATGGCGCGGACGCCGCCCGCGTGTTCATGCTGTCCGACACGCCGCCCGAACGCGATTTGGAATGGACGGAGGCCGGCATCGACGGCGCGTGGCGCTACATCAACCGTTTGTGGCGCATGGCCGTCGCCTGTCCCGCGGAAACGAAGCGGCCGGAAACGCTGTCCGCCGCGGCTGAAAAGCTGATCCGCGCGGCGCACAAAACCGTCGCTTTGGTCACGGACGATCTGGACAAGTTGCGTTTCAACGTCGCTTTGGCGCGGCTGCGCGAGTTGACGAACGCGGTCGGCGATCTGAAAATCAACGACGACGGGGACAAGTATGCCTATCGTTTCGCGTTTGAAACGCTGGTGCGCCTGATGTCGCCGATCGCCCCCCATATCGCCGAAGAAATGTGGCACAATCTGGGACACGACACGTTGCTGGCGGCCGAAAAATGGCCGGAAGCGGATGCGAAAATGGCCACGGACGACACCGTCACGATGGCCGTTCAGGTCATGGGCAAAATGCGCGGTACGATCGAAATCGCCAAAGACAGCGACGACGAAGCCGTCAAGGCCGCCGCGCTGGCTTTGCCGACGGTCAAAGCCCAGTTGGAAGGCAAAACCATTCGCAAAATCATCGTTGTAAAGAACAAGATCGTCAATGTTGTCGCCGCGTAAATTACTGGCTCTGTTCGCCCTGCTGTCGCTGACGGCGTGCGGTTTTCGCCCGCTGTACGGCGGCGCGGGAACGGACGATGCCGTTTCCGGGGAAAAGTTGACGCGGGAAACGGCGTCAATTTTCGTTGACGAAATTCCCGAACGGACGGGGCAGCTGTTGCACCGCGCGTTGGTCAACCGGTTGACGCCGCGGGGCGAACCCGTTAATCCGCGTTACCGGCTGTCCGTTGTTCTGTCGAACAAATCCCTGTCGGAACAGGGCGTGCGCAAGGACAATCTGGCAACGCGCTATGTGATGAGCTATACGGCTCATTACGCGCTGTATTCCTATCCCGCGGGCGAAAAGCTGCTGAACGCTTCGGCCATCGGACGCAACAGCTACGACGTGCAGCGGTCGCCGTACGCGACGGACGTTGCCGAACGCACGGCGCAGGAACGCATCATGCGGATTTTGGGGGACGATATCGGGTTGCGTGTGGCGGCGTTTTTAAAAAGCTTTGACGTGAAAAAATGACAAAGCTGACGCAATCCGCTTTGGAAACGCTGATCAAAACGGGCGCGCCGTCGCTGAAAGCCGTTTTGTTTTACGGGCAGGACGACGGTTTGATCGAAGAATGCCGCGAACGCATGACAAAGGCCGTCGTCGCGGACAAAGACCCGTTCCGGTTGGTCGAGCTGACGCTGGCGAAAATCAAGGACGATCCCGCCGTTTTGTCCGCCGAAGCCAACGCGTTGTCGCTGATGGGCGGGCGGCGCGTGATCATCGTGCGCGGCGCGGACAATTACTTTACCGCGACAATGAAATCGTTTTTGCCGGCGTACAAGGGCGACGCGCTGATCATCGTGACGGCGGGAAATTTGAAAACAAAGGATTCCCTGCCGCTTTTGTTTGCCGAATCCGCTGATCTGGCCGTGTTCCCGTGCTATTCGGACGAAGGCGCAGCTTTAAAACGCTTTGTGTTTCAAAACATTGCCGAACAGGGATTCCAAACGACGCCCGACGTTATCAATTTCATTGCCGACAATTTGGGCGCGGACAGGTTGCAGTCGCGTTCCGAACTGGCGAAGCTGTTCGCCTATATGGGGACGCAGAAAACGATCACGATGGACGACGCGGCCGCGTGCATCGGCGACGCTTCGGCGTTGTCGATTGACCAAATGCTGTATGCTTTGTCCGGCGGAAACCAGCGGGATCTGCATGAAACGCTCGACCGTTTGTTCGCCGAGGGGGAAAACGCGATCGGGTTGTTGCGCGCGGCGTCCGCGCATATGAAGAAATTTCACGTCGTTCTGGCGAAAATCGCGGACGGCGTTCCGGCGGAAACGGCCGTGGCGGCTTTGCGCCTGCATTTCAAACGGGTGGACGAATTCAAACGCCAGTTGCGGATGTGGAATTTGACCAAGGTCGGCCGCGCGCTGGATCTGTTGACGCAGGCGGAACGGGATTGCAAGTTCGCTTCCCGTCCGCAGAAATTGATTTGCGGGCGCATATTCCTGCAAATCGCTGCGCAGGCAAGGAAGTAACCGTTCCGAACAGGCGTGATGAAAAAGGCGGAGGATAATTCCTCCGCCTTTTCGTTATTAAAAGTTGATTTGCAGGTTGACCATGCCGGTGTGGTCTTTGTAATGATCCTTGAACTTTCCTTCGTAA